>CENP01088202.1_pt1 | contig 19576 bp, 14 predicted proteins | sample 361281 | NCBI WGS metagenome assembly CENP01 (sample SAMEA2591122, study PRJEB7988) | marine metagenome | biome: marine biome (ENVO:00000447); feature: deep chlorophyll maximum layer (ENVO:xxxxxxxx); material: saline water (ENVO:00002010), including plankton (ENVO:xxxxxxxx) | depth 70 m | reverse complement strand
CCGATCTCTGATAGTTTTGAACCTGTAGATTTTTCTTTTGAAACGGATGGCTTTTTGGCAGATTTGAAATTAACGGATTTGAATGCTTCTAATCCTTATGTTAATTTAGCCGCAGAGATTAATATCAAAGGAGGTTTTTCTGAGGCTTTTCCACAAATTACCGCAAAAATCGACCGATTTTTTACAACGCCACAAAACTTGTCTTATTTTTTGACCCGACCCATAATGGATAAAATTCCATTACCAATGTTTGATTATGATCAAATTCAAATGTTTGGAAACACTACTTATAAAGATCAAGAATGGTCAAGCCAACTGAATATCTCAATAGACGATGGTGTGATTATTCAAAAAGGCGTAGTGCGTTTAAAAGACAATAAGCCAGATCGATATGCCGCAACTTTTGATATCGATCAATTTAACCTGAATCCTTGGGAGGAACGCTTGGGGAATATCGATGCTAAACTGTCGCTAACTGCCAATCAATTTCTCAGCGATTCCATCAACATAGCTTATGATTTAAAAGTCAGTCAATTCTTTTTTAAGAAAAAATCATTTAGCAATCTATCCATAGAAGGGGCTTATCAAGACAAAAATTTAAGCTCGAATATAGCGATTGCCGATACTCAAATATCGGCTGCGTCAGCCCTTGCGTTTTCGTGGGCGGAGGCGCAGCGAAAATATCAGTTAGATTTGAATGTGGCCCACTTAAACCTCAAGACGATAAATCAGGGTTTGGGTGATGATAAAGCCGATTTTTCTGGGGATTTAACGCTTTTTTTAGTCGGAAATTCTTTGGATGAAATTCAGGGTAATTTGCTGTTTAAAAACCTCAGTTTTGAAAACAGTACTGATACCTATGGTTACAATGATTTTATCATTGAAACTAAATTGATCGATGGCTTCCGAACCCTTAAAACAATCAACTCTAATTTATTTGATTTTGACGCGTCAGGGGAATTTCTATTGTCAGCTTTTCCAGATTTATTTCAAAATGCAATAGCCCAAGTATATTCTTTTATTCCAAAGAAAAAAGTCAAGCTAGGTCAAAGCTTAAATTACGATCTGAGCATACCTTCTGGAAATTTAAATCCATTTTTCCCTGAACTTACCATGGTTGACAATGCTATTTTTAGGGGCGTCTTATCTGCCGACGAGCGGGTATCAAAACTAGTGGTCAAAATTCCTAAAATTAGGTACAAGGGAATAGATTTTGAAAATATTGATTTCCAGCTGGATAATCAAAACCCATTTTTTAACACCTATTTGACCATAGGAAAGCTAGCTGCTGGCAGCATTCAAATTGTCGATTTTAACACCCTGAGTAAAAATGACAATGGAGGCTTGTTGTTTAGAACGGAGTTTAAGGGTGGGGATCAGCAGCTGAAGGAATTTAAACTCAACTATAGCTATTTATTGAAAGATCAGGTTTCAGTATTTGAATTAAAAAAATCAACTGGTTCCATTGGAGATAACCGCTGGTTGATTAATCCATTGGCTAAATCGGATCATCTGTTCTCCTATGACAATACCACCAAGCGTTTTCGTATAAATAGGTTTGAAGCCGTTTCAAGTAACGAGAAGCTGACATTTTCCATGAGCTACTTGAATAACGAAGATTATGATATTCAATTAATTACAGATAAGGTTTCAATTGAAAATTTAGGTTTTTCCTATAAGAATTTTGATGTGAAAGGGGTTTTAGATTTGGGGGTAAATATCAAAAGATCGCTGTCTAATAACACTTTAAATGTGGATGGTGTTGTGCAGGATTTTTACCTTAACGATTTGTCAATGGGTGCGCTTAGTTTTAATACCAAAGGCAATACCCAATTGAACGCTTATGACATTGATTTATTACTCTCAAATGGGGGAAATACACCACTTAGTGGAAAAGGAAACCTTTTGGACTTAGATAAAAAACCTCTTTTAGATCTCGATTTAAAATTTGATCAGTTTGACTTATCCTTTCTCAGTCCGATTGGCAATGGAGCGATTGAAAATATTCGAGGAAAAGTATCCGGAGCTGTCAATCTTAGTGGTGCCATTAACAGTCCTCAACACAATGGGCAGCTCATTCTGAATGATGGCGGTTTGGCAGTTACAGAAGTCAATACTGACTATGCCATAGCGGCTGGTACTAGGGTAAATTTAATGAATCAAACTTTTGATTTTGAGACTACTGCTTTCAAAGATGTGAAATTTGATACCCAAGGGCAGCTCAGCGGAAAAATAGCCCACCAAAATTTTAAAGAATGGAATTTTGATTTTAATATAATTTCAGATCGGATTTTGATGCTCAATATCCCTGAAGATCAAGATGCTGTGTTTTTCGGTGATGGTTTTTTGGGAGGTGAAGTAAAGCTTTATGGCCCATCAAAAAACCTTACGATTGATGTGGTTGGATCAACGGAGGAGGGAAGTAGTATAAAAATTCCGTGGTCTAAGGATTATGGCTTAGCGGACACATCTTTTATCAAATATGTGGACAAAAAAAAACTTAATGATTCCAATTATGAAACTCCGGTAACGGCAACCAATTTTAGGGGTCTTGAGATGAATTTTGAACTGGATGTAAACAACAAAGCCGAAATAGGGGTGGTGATAGACAAGGAATCTGGAAGTTATCTCAGTGGACGAGGTGCTGGAAATATTTTGATGGAAATCGACACCAACGGAAAGTTCAATATGTGGGGTGATTTCATCACTTTTGATGGCATCTATAACTTTAAAAACCTAAGTGTAATCGATAAGAAATTTAACCTTAAACAGGGAGGAACCATTGTTTGGGAAGGTGATCCGCTTTCTGCTCAAATGGACTTGGAGGCGGTTTATGTTGTTCCGGGTGGTGCCAATCCTGCATTGCTATTGGACAACCCTAACTTTAACCGAAAAATACCTACCGAAGTGTTGATTCGTTTACAGGGAAATCTTTTGAAACCTGACGACCCAATTTTTGAAATAGATTTTCCAAATACCAATGCTGTGGTAACCTCCGAGATCAATTACCGTTTGTCTGATCCGCAAACAAGCCAATTACAGGCCATTTCACTACTTTCTCAGGGTATTTTTATTAATGAAGTAAGTTTGAGCGTTCAGGGAATTACCAATAACCTTTATGAAAAAGCTTCTGATTTGTTTAGCAATATAATGGGGAATGACCAGGGGAAACTTCAAGTAGGTATCAATTACCTTCAGGGTGATAACAATCAGGTTTTGGATGTCAACTCAGAGGACCGACTGGGGTTGACGCTATCGACACAGATAACGGATAAAATTTTGATTAACGGCAAAATCGGTGTCCCTGTTGGTGGTCTTGAGGAGACCTTGATCGTTGGCGATTTGCAAATAGATTTTATTTTGAATGAGGAAGGCAGTTTGAAAGCAAAGGTTTTTAATAAGGAAAATGAATTTAGATATATTGGGGATGAGCTGGGCTACACTCAGGGCTTGGGTTTATCCTATCGGGTTGACTTTGAAACTTTTAAAGAATTGATTTATAAAATCATCAATGGTACCAAATTCGATAAGATTACTTCTAATCAACCAAAGTTGGATACGCCAAGTGAAGCCGGGATTAATTTTGTCAACAAAAATTAATTCAAAAAACCTTCGAACTTCTTAGTTAAATTTGGATTAATACTTAAATTTGACCACTTATATCTGTTAAATGCCCAGTAAAATTAATAAGATTGGTGTACTTACATCAGGAGGTGATTCACCGGGGATGAATGCCGCAGTTAGAGCAGTTGTTAGAACTTGTGCTTATCACAATTTAGAGTGCGTTGGCATCTATCAAGGTTATCAAGGACTTATCGACAATAACTTGGAGCCGATGAACGCAAGAAGTGTCAAGGATATCATCAACAAAGGAGGTACTTTTCTCAAGTCTGCGAGATGTCTTGAATTTAGGACTCCCGAAGGAAGAAAGCAAGCATATGAGAATGTCAAAAAAAATGATATTGATGCTTTAGTAATTATCGGTGGCGACGGTTCATTTACTGGGGCAATGATTTTTCAACAGGAATTTTCAATACCTGTGATAGGAATCCCCGGAACCATTGATAACGATATAGGGGGAACACGATTCACCCTGGGTTACGATACAGCACTCAATACCATTACCGATGCGATTGATAAAATTCGAGATACGGCAAGTTCCCACAACCGCTTATTTTTTGTTGAGGTTATGGGAAGAGATGCGGGTCATGTTGCACTCAATGCAGGCGTTGGGTCAGGAGCAGAGGAAATTCTCATTCCAGAAGAGGATATGGGATTAGATCGTCTTTTGGAGTCACTCAAACGCAGCGAAAAATCTGGTAAAACCTCCAGTATTGTTGTCGTTGCTGAGGGAGATAAAACAGGTGAAAATGTTTTTGAAATTGCTTCGTATGTAGAAAAAAACTTACCCTACTATGAGGTACGAGTTTCCGTTTTAGGACACATGCAAAGAGGTGGTGTACCCAGTTGCTTTGATCGTGTTCTTGCCTCTCGAATGGGTGTGTTTGCTGTTGAAAGCTTGATGGAAGGGCAATCCAATGTGATGGTGGGAATCAATGATGACCAAATTACACTATGCCCCCTAGAGCAGGCAATCAAAGGGAAATCTAAAATTGATGAAAACCTGATAAGGGTATCTGATATATTATCTATTTAAACAAAAAACTAATTTAATTTAAACCTTTTTAAAAATGTCAATGAAAATAGGAATTAACGGTTTCGGTAGAATAGGAAGACTTGTTTTTCGTTCAGCTATGAAACAATCTGACGTATCGATTGTAGCAATAAACGATTTACTGGATGTAAATCATCTGGCTTATCTTTTGAAATACGACTCTGTCCATGGTCAATATGACGGCGAGGTTACTGTCGAAGGAAGTAATCTATTGGTCGATGGTGAGGAAATTAAAATTACTGCTGAGCGTAATCCTGCTGACATTGGATGGGGTGCAATGGGGGTTGATATTGTAGCGGAGTGTACAGGGATCTTTACCACATTAGAAAAAGCACAAACCCATATTGATGGTGGGGCAAAGAAAGTTGTTATCTCAGCACCATCAGCAGATGCACCTATGTTTGTGATGGGGGTTAATCATCTGGACGCTACTGCCGACCAGACCATAGTTTCCAACGCTTCCTGTACCACCAACTGTTTGGCACCCATATCAAAAGTACTCAATGATAATTTTGGAATTGCAGAGGGACTGATGACAACAGTTCACGCCACTACGGCAACGCAGTTTACTGTAGATGGCCCCTCCAAAAAAGATTTTAGAGGTGGTAGAAGTTCCTTGTTAAATATTATGCCTGCATCAACGGGAGCTGCAAAAGCGGTTACTAAAGTAATTCCCTCGCTTGTTGGCAAATTGACTGGTATGGCATTTAGGGTACCCACTGCGAATGTTTCCGTGGTTGATTTAACAGTGAAACTCGATAAAGAAACTTCCTACGACGAAATAAAGGCTGCAATGAAGGCTGCATCTGAAAATGAAATGAAAGGTATCTTAGGGTATTGTAATGAGCCTTTGGTTTCACAGGATTTTGTTGGAGATAAAAGAACTTCAATTTTTGATGTGAATGCAGGAATGGAACTAAATCCTAGTTTCTATAAAATCATCTCTTGGTATGATAACGAGTGTGGTTATTCCAACAAGCTAATTGATTTGGCAAAACATATCCACCAACTGTAATACTTTTTCAATGATATTTGTTGTTGATAGTGGTTCTACGAAAACAGATTGGATTGCGCTGGATGATAAAGGAGTTGTTCTTTTTTCTACCCAGACGTTGGGGCTGAACCCTCAAGTGTTATCGAGCGCAATCTTAACTGAGCGAATCATTAATAATTATGATCTCTACCAAAATAGAGATAAAGTAACTCACATATATTTTTACGGTGCTGGCTGTGGTGTGGCAACGCCCATCAAAAGAATCGAAAAAGTATTTAGCGAGATTTTTGTTAAATCTGAGTTTTCAATATGTGAGGATACCTATGCTGCAGTTTACGCGACAACGACACCAAAACAAGCAGCCATAGTTTGCATTCTGGGAACAGGGTCAAATTGTACTTATTTTGATGGCGTAGAAATCGAACAGCGTATCAACTCTCTAGGCTATGTATTGATGGATGAAGCAAGTGGGAATTTTTTTGGTAAACAGTTGATCAGGGCCTATTATTTCAATGAAATGCCTAAGGATTTGGCAAAAGAACTGGAAAAACAATTTGACCTGTCTGCTGACACGATTAAGGAGCATGTCTATCGAAAAGAGAACCCTAATACCTACCTCGCTAAATTTGCACAATTCGTGATCGAACACAAGCAAGTTCCCGAGATGAAATCTATTATTGAAAATGGACTTCAGCGATTTATATCACATCAAATCCTTCAATTTGAGGATGCCAAAAGCATACCTGTCCACTTTGTTGGTTCCATTGCTTTTTATCTAAAAGATGAAGTGGAGGAAGCACTCAAGAAAAATGGATTGACCATCGGCAATGTAGTTAAGCGTCCAATTGATGGATTGGTCGCCCATCACAAAGCGTTACTGGATACCTCTTATATTTAGTTCTATTTTACCGCAATCATAGAAATTTCTACCCTTGCGTTCTTAGGTAAGGTCTTTACGGCTACTGTTTCCCTTGCGGGAGCAGTCTCATTATTAAAATAACGACCATAAACCTCATTTACCTTTCCAAAGTCATCCATATTGGATAGAAAAATACTGGATTTTACCACGTGCTCAAATTTCATTTCTGCAGCCACTAGCACATGCTCAAGATTTTCCATTACCTGTTGTGTTTCTTTTTTTATATCGCCTTCTACCAATTCCATGGTTTCCGCTTTCATCGGAATTTGTCCAGAGATGTATAAGGTGTTATTGACTTTAACTGCTTGATTGTAGGGGCCAATTGGTGAAGGAGCGTTTAAAGTTGAAATAATTATTTTTTTCATTCGTACAAAAATTTATCTGAGACTTCTATCTGGTTCTCTGTTTTTCTCATACTTGATATCACTTAAAAGCCCGGATTTTATTCCAATAAAAAAGTTCCAAGAAGCACGATTGCTGAAAGGGATCCAAGTGAAATCTAATCGCCAACTATCAAGATCCCGATTAAAACGCAATTGGGTGTAGGTAAATCCGTGGTTCTTAAAGTCAAAGCCTGAGGATCCACCGATTTTCCACTTTGGCGTTAATTCGACATCGCCAGAAAACATCAGTGAGTTATTCGCAAAATCGTTTTGTCTACGCGAATTGTTATAGGTAAGTGAATAGGTGAGTCTCAGTTTCCAGGGGATTTCTGAACGATAAGAAGGGTATTTTGTTTTTTCTTCATCTTCATCTTCCTCGTCAAAATACTGCTGATTTCCCCTGCCAATGGTATTTCCAAATAGGTCATCCGCTCTACCTCCTCCTGTAGTGTTTTCATAAAAGTCAAAGGGGTCTTCTTCCTCTTCTTCCTCCTCCTCTTCTTTCTTTTTATTTTTTCCAAAATCTTTACTTGAAAAACTGTATCCAGTATTAAGGTTAGCACTGGTAATTCTGAATAGTCCGCCTTCCTTGTCAAAGTGGAATTCATTAATTCTTTTATTGTCCTCATCTAGGGCATAGGGGTCTAGGGTAGCACCTATGTTTACAGCAATTTTTTTATCGAACAAATCAATCCCACTGGCAACTCTAACGGGACTCCATTTAAATTGATCTGCGATAAAATTATAACTGGTTGAAAAATTGAGGTTTTTTATTAATTGAATTTTTTTGAGTTCTGTTTTTGTCGTATCGGGATCGACAATTTTAGCCTCAAATACGTTGTTAATGCTTATGCCCATACTTTTGGAAATTCCTCTTGAAGGCCTGCCGTACAATCCTTCCTGAAAAGGGGTGTATTCCCTTGTATTCCCTTCTGCATCAATGATGTACTCATCATAATATTGCTCAAAACTTGGGGCAGTGCTATAACTTATTGAGGGACGTATAGTATGGCGAATAGATCGGATTTTTTTATCTTCTTTGAAATTTACGGTACCATAAATGGTGGTTGCCATATTTAATCCATAACTGTAAGTCCTAAAAGCTCTAAAACCGCTGACAGTGTCTTTGACAGCTCCGCCTACCACAGGATCATAATCATTGTACTTAATCGTTTTGGGTTGCCAGACCTCTCTATAGTTGATGCTAGCTGCCATATTAAAATGTTTAAAGACCTTAAAATTGGTACTAAGCGGAATAGTATGCTGAACGCCCGATCTGGAATTTTCAAACATTTTACTGGTGAATAAATCATCCTCTGTGGTGACGATTCGGTTTTCAGCTCTAGTACTATATTGGAAGTTGATATTTTGAAAAATCCCTTTTTTAGGTCTGTCTTTAGGTTCAAAGGGATAAATTCGTTCCATGTTTCCCTGAAAAGTAGGGAGGGTCAGGTTAACGCTTCTGGTGTTTGAGTTTTGAGATAAATTGGCATTAATTGACATATTAATATTAGGAGAGCCTGGAATCCTTTTTGAATATGAAACCGAGGAACTTAGCGTATTGTTCAGGAAATTAGGACTGTTTAATTGATTGACGGATTCTCTAAAATAATCACTAGTACCAAAGTTTACCGATGCAGAAAAATTTGAATTAGGGCTTGCTTTTGGGTCTTTGGAGTGGTTCCATCTGACATTAAAAACGGATGATTTTGAATAACCCGGAAGTCCCTTTTCTCCGTTAATTAAGTTTTCAAAACGCAAACTTAGACTTCCTCTAAAATTATACATTTTTCGATATTTGGTATCAACTCTCATACCATAACTACCGTTACTGTAGTAATCCCCAGTCAGAGCTAAATCATAATAATCTGATAAAGCAAGGTAATAGCCACCGTTTTGAAGATAGTACCCTCTGTTGTTATTTTCTCCAATAGTGGGAAATAAAAAACCAGATTGTTTTTGTTGAGAGGAGGGAAAATAGGCAAAAGGAAGGGCGACAGGTGTGGGAACATCAGCAATGTACATATTGGTAAAACCAGTTACAATCTTGCCCTTTGGTACCATCTTACCCTTTCTAATTCTAAAATAGTAATCAGCATCCTCAAGTTCTCCTCCTGTAGTTACCTTAGCATCTTTGATATAATATACAGAGTCGTTTTCCTTTTTGGTGAATGCTGCATATACATTCATGCCATTTTGTGCGGATTTTGAATTCCAAATTAAGGCTTTCTTGGTGTCAAAATTAAATCGCATTGAGTCGGGGTAAATCTCATTGTCGATTTGCTTAAAATATGGGATTTGAACAAGATTGCCCAAACTATCTGGAATACGACCAGCGGTTACTTCGTTAATCTTATAATCTAAAATGATGATTCCCGCCTTTAATTCCATACCTTGATAATACAACTCGGCTTGATCATAAAGAATCAACTTATTTTCTTTTCGGTTGATCCTCACATATTCTTTAGCATTATACTTTACTTGATCTAAAAGTGTAGGCTGTTTTGTAGGAATCGTATCAGTGAGAAGACTGTCTACTGGTGTTATAGCTTGCGCTATTTTAAGACCTGTTGTGGAATCCTCAATACCGAGTGAATCAGTCAGGGATTGAGATTGCAATAGGTTTAGCCAAAAAAGTATTAACAAACAGACTGTATAAAATGACTTTGATTGCAAACCGAATAGTCCTAAATTTGTGTTAGATCAATTATATGGATGCTAAAATTAAGGATATTTTTATAGTTGATTGCAGATTTAACTTTTTAATCAATGCTATTAAAATCAAGACTTAAGCTATTAATGGCTTTATTTTCTTTATTCGTTTTATTGGCAGGGATGTCAATACCGCTAAAGGCTGCTGTAATACAAGACCCCAAACCCTTTGTCGTTGTTCTAGATGCAGGACATGGCGGGCACGACAGTGGCAATCGTGGTAATGGCTATTACGAGAAAAATATTGCTTTGAATATTGCGCTGGGCATCGGAAAGATTCTTGAGAAAAATAAAGATATCAATGTCATATATACCCGTAAAACAGATGTTTTTGTCAAACTGGTAGATCGAGCAAATATCGCGAACAAGGCAGATGCAGATTTGTTTGTTTCCATTCACTGTGATGCTTTTAAGTCGTCCGCAGTTTTTGGAGCAGGGACCTTTGTTTTGGGTTTACACGCCAATCAAAGAAATTTTGAAATTGCAAAAAGAGAAAATTCCGTTATTTTTTACGAAGAAGATTATGAGAAAAATTATGCTGGCTTTGACCCCAATAACCCCGAGTCAGTAATTAGTTTAACCTTGATGCAAGAAGCTTACACCAATCAAAGTATTGAAGCTGCTGATGCAATTCAAAAAAGTTTTATTGCCAGCTTGGGGAGGAAAGATAGGACGGTAAAACAAGCGGGTTTTGTTGTTTTAAAATACACCTACATGCCCAGTGTTTTGGTAGAGGCTGGTTTTTTAACCAATAAAAACGAGGGAGCTTATCTCAATTCAAAAAAAGGGCAAAATGATATGGCCAGAGCGATTTCAAAAGCGATTATTAACTACAAATCAGACTTGGAAAAATCTGTAGCCGGCAGTGATAACTTTACAAATACTCCAGTAACTATCCCTGACAATGACCGCGAAAAAAAGGATATTTATTTTAGAGTTCAGATTGCAGCCAGCAAAAACGAGATTGATCCTAAATCATATAATTTTAAGGGATTAAGCCCTATATACCGTGCCAAAGAGGGAGGTTACTATAAATATTATTTTTCTAAATCAGAGAGTTATAAGCAAATCCAAAAGGACAGAAAGAAAGCGAAAAGACAAGGTTTTAATACAGCATTTATCACTGCCTTTAAAGGGGATGAAAAAATAAAATTATCTGAGGCATTAGATAATTGAAAACAATTATTATAGACAAAAAAACAGTAGATTTGTAATAATAATATATGCACTATTAGTTTGAGAATATCCCGAGAAATAAAAACTGCTTTTTTGGTTTTAGGAGGAATTGCTTTATTCATTTATGGATTTAGCTTCCTTAAAGGTTCTTCATTATTTGAAAATGATAAAATAATCTACACAGTTTACGAAGAGGTAGAAGGATTAGTCCCTGGAGCCAAAGTGAGCATTAACGGTCTTACTGTAGGAAAGATTACTGAGATTGATTTTTTATCCAACTCCACGAAGATACTTATCACCATGTCCATCAGGGATGAATTAAATTTTTCAAATAAAAGTACAGCCCTGCTTTATGAAACGGGATTGATAGGAGGTATGGCTGTCGCCATTCAACCGGTCTTTGATAAGGGAAAGGCAATTGTCACTGGCGATACTTTGATGTCTGAGGTAAAGCCTGGGCTTACCGAGTTAATCAACCGTCAGATTGAACCGCTACAAGCTAAAATATCCAGCATGCTCTCGAGTGCTGATTCATTGTTTTTGGGTGTGAGTAATGTACTGGATAACGATACTCAGTTAAATTTAAAAAATACCCTGGAAAATCTTTCGCTTACTACCAAAAACCTCAATAAAGCTTCCCTTTCTTTGATTGAAATTTTAGATGAAAACCAAACTAACCTCAATAATACCTTCAGTAATTTTGCCGATACCTCTGCCAATTTAAAATCGATTACTGATTCGATTGCTGACGCCAAAATTGCTGTAACGATAAACGAGTTTAATAAAACTGTTCAAGGTTTGAACGCCGTTGTGTCTTCCATCGAAAATGGCGAAGGTACCCTAGGGAAATTAGTTAATGATGAGGTTTTGTATCAAAATCTAACTAAGGCTTCCTATGAATTAGAAAGTTTGTTAGGTGATTTGAAAAATCACCCCAAAAGATATGTTCATTTTTCCCTCTTTGGAAAAAAAGAAAAGCCCTACCTACCTGAAGAAAACAACCAATAGAAGTGGCATACCTACCCAATATTTTTTTCGCAGCACTGTTATTTGGTTCAGTTTTTTATTTCAGAAGGAACCTGCTTTTTATAAAGAGAAATATTTTACTCGGTAAAGCGATTGATAGAACTGACCATTCAAAAGCGCGTTGGGCTAATATGTTTCGTGTTGCTTTTGGGCAATCAAAAATGGTATCCAAACCTATTTCAGGAATATTGCATGTAATTGTATACATAGGTTTTGTATTAATCAACATTGAACTTCTGGAAATTATCTTAGATGGACTACTGGGGACTCATAGACTTTTTGCTCCTTTTTTGGGAGAGGTTTATAATTTCTTAATTGCATCTTTCGAAATTCTTGCAGCACTTGTACTTGTCGCTGTAGTGATTTTTTGGCTCAGAAGAAATGCGCTAAAAATTCAACGCTTTTGGAAACCTGAAATGAAAGGATGGCCAAAAAAAGATGCAGATAATATTCTTTACTTTGAGATTGTACTCATGAGTTTATTTCTTTTAATGAATGCCACTGACTTATTGCTCCAAAATCAGGGAGTACCCCACTACATCAAAGCGGGTGTATTTCCTATTTCACAAATGATAACACCACTTTTTGCTTCACTTAGTGTTGATAACCTAATCATTTTAGAACGGACTTTTTGGTGGTTGCATATTACTGGGATTCTTATTTTTCTCAATTATTTATACTATTCTAAACACCTGCATATTCTATTGGCTTTTCCAAATACTTTTTTTGCGAACCTCGACCCCAAAGGAAAATTTAAGAATAACAAAACTGTTACTGAAGAAGTGAAGCTTATGCTTGATCCCAACGCAGACCCCTATGCAGCAACAGTCGATGGAAACGTGCCAGAAAAGTTTGGAGCTTCAGATGTCACGGATTTAAGTTGGGTTCAATTAATGAACGCTTACACTTGTACTGAGTGCGGTCGTTGTTCAACGGAATGCCCTGCAAACCAAACTGGGAAGTTATTGTCTCCTAGAAAAATTATGATGGATACGAGAGATCGTCTTGAAGAGGTAGGCAAGAATATCAATAAAAATGGCGTATTTCAGGATGATGGTAAACAGCTTTTAGATAGCTACATAACCAGAGAGGAACTTTGGGCTTGTACTTCTTGTAATGCTTGTGTTGAAGCCTGTCCAGTAGGTATTGACCCACTGTCTATCATAATGGATATGCGTCAGTATTTAGTGATGGAACAGTCAGCCGCCCCAAGTGATCTAAATAATATGATGAGTAATATTGAAAATAACGGAGCACCTTGGCCTTTTAACAATCAGGATAGGCTGCTTTGGGCCAATGATAATTAATTAAAAACTAAGCATGGAAAAAGAAGAAGCGGAAAGCTACTTGCACAAAAAAGTTGAAAACGGAGAAGTTATTAGTCCTGTATTACCTGACGGTATAAAAAACTATTTGATTGATATTGATGGTACGATTTGTGACGACATCCCTAACGAGGAGCCAGAGCGCATGGCAACAGCAAAGATTTACCCAGATGCCCTGGAGACCCTCAATAAATGGTATGACGAAGGCCACCTTATTTGTTTTTTCACTTCCAGGGTAGAATCTCATCGCCATGTTACAGAGCAATGGTTAAAATCAAATGGTTTTAAATATCACAGTCTTTTGATGGGTAAACCCAGAGGAGGTAACTATCATTGGATTGACAACCACTTGGTTAAAGCCACACGCTACAAAGGAAAATTTACTGATTTAATTGAAAAAGAAGTTACCATCGAAGTTTTTGATGATGGTGCTGACCAATAACTTTCTGTTATGCACGTTCCAACTCTTGCCGAAATGACTTCCGAAGGAAAAAAACCCGAAATTTTATTTTGGGTAGGCTGTGCCGGTAGTTTTGATGAGCGTGCAAAAAAAATAACCAAAGCCTTTGTAAAAATTCTCCAAAAATCAGGTATCTCTTTTGCTGTTCTTGGTGCTGAGGAGCGTTGCACTGGTGACCCTGCTAAAAGGGCTGGTAATGAGTTTTTATTCCAGATGCAGGCAATGGCCAATATCGAGACGATGAATGCCTATGCTGTGACCAAAATTGTCACTACCTGTCCCCATTGTTTCAATACCTTAAAAAATGAATACCCTGACTTAGGCGGCAAATATGATGTTGTTCACCATACGCAACTTATAAACAGCTTATTAAAAGAGGAACGATTGTCAATTTCAGGTAAACATTATAAAGGAAAAAGAATCACTTATCACGACCCCTGTTATTTAGGGCGTGCCAATCAGGTTTATGAAGCTCCCAGAGATTTGATCAAAAAACTGGACGCTGAACTGGTGGAGATGAAAAATTGTAAAGCCAAAGGGCTTTGTTGTGGTGCCGGTGGCGCACAAATGTTCAAGGAACCTGAAAAAGGAAATAAAGACATTAATATTGAAAGAACAGAACAAGCGATAGCAACCCAACCTGAGATAGTTGCCGCCGCCTGTCCATTTTGTAATACGATGCTCTCCGATGGAATCAAAAACAAAGAAAAAGAGGAAACCATCGAAATTAAAGACATCGCTGAATTAATAGCCACTGCTGAAGACCTTTAATCATGCTAGTACCTTTTGATCAATTACCTGAAAATTCAAGAGTTTGGGTCTATCAGTCCAATCGCGCACTTACTGTTGATGAATTGGATTTTATAAAAAACACTGCCAATATTTTTTTAAAACAATGGACTGCCCACGGGTCAGATCTCCAGGCAGGGTTAGCTATTCCCTATGATCGTTTTTTAGTGATTGGTCTCAATGAATCCGTCCATGCTGCAAGTGGCTGCTCTATAGACGCCTCTGTCAGGTTTATCCAAGACTTGGAAATCAAGCTTGACATTGTCCTACTTGATAAAATGAATGTTACTTATCGAACAAAGAATAACATTGAATACATACCACTTAAAGATTTCAGAAAGAAGGCTCAAAAAAAAGAGCTTAATCCCGATGTAATTGTTTTTAATAATTTAGTACTCGACAAAAGAGAATACGAGAGCCTCTGGGAGGTACCCGCAACATCGAGCTGGCATGCTCGTTATTTTTAAAAAATTTGATGCGCATAAATTTAGTTTTCTTATTGCTTATTGCAGGATGTTGTTACGCACAACAGCCTGATCCTTTGTTAGCGGATGACACCCAAAAACAGCATCAATGGGTCGATAGCATTTACAACAGGCTTAGCCTTGATCAGAAAATTGGTCAACTGTTTGTCCCTATGGTTTTTTCAAAAAAAGACGATCAACACTTTGAGGAAATAAAAAACTTAATAAAAGAACACCATATCGGTGGTTTAATTTTTTCATCTGGAACACCTTACAAACAATCTCAGTGGCTAAACGAATTTCAAACCCTTTCAAAAGTTCCATTGATGATAAGTATGGATGCTGAGTGGGGGGTAGGTATGCGCTTGGATTCAGTAGTTTCATTTCCTTGGAATATGACGTTAGGGGCATCGAGAGATAAAGAAATTATTAAAAAAATTGGAGAGAGAATGGGTGAGCAAGAGCAACTTTTGGGGATACATTTGAGTTTTTCTCCAGTGGCTGACATTAACACCAACCCTTTAAACCCGATTATTGGCAACCGTTCTTTTGGTGAAAACCCAAAAGCAGTTGCTCGGCAAGGTATCGCTTTAATGAATGGTCACCATCAGGCTGGAATACTCACCAGTGCAAAACATTTTCCAGGTCACGGGGATACAGAACAAGATTCTCATCTGACATTGCCCACAATAAATTTTAGTAAAGAAAGAATTGAATCAAATGAACTCTATCCATTCAGAAAACTCATCGAGCATGGCGTAAGTTCTGTTATGATTGGTCATTTGAAAGTCCCTGCACTAACTGAATCAAATGCACCTGCGTCACTTTCAAGTAAGCTTGTTACCGAGATTTTAAAAGAAAAAATGGGATTCAATGGTTTGGTAGTAACCGATGCGCTAAATATGAAAGGGGCATCTAAAGGTGTTGAGGGGAATATTGATCTAGCGGCTTTTATGGCAGGAAATGATTTGCTGTTGATTTCATTAAATATTCCTGAGGGAATAGCGGAGATTAAGGCTGCATATCACAGATCTGATCTGGTCAAAAAAAGATTAGAGGTCTCTGTAAAAAAACTATTGAAGGCAAAATTTAAAGCGGGATTAGCCGATAAGAAACTGGTTAAAAGTGAAAAATTATTTGAAAAACTAAATACTCCCAAGGACACTCTTTTGATTAAGGAAGCCTTTGGTAAAAGTATCACACTTGTCAAAAATAACAAAGATCTGATTCCATTGGATCCAAATCAACATTATTCCTACATCCATTTGGGTGATGCCTCTGGGAAGGTCTTTATCGACCAATTACAGCAAAGTTTCTCTATTGAAACTATTGACCACAACACAGGTGCTGAAACCTTGGAACAGCTTGAAACTGACGCAAAGGTCATCATTAGTTTTCATCGCTCCGATGCCAATCCTTGGAAAGACTATAGTTTTTCAGCGGAAGAACTAGACTTAATTGAAGCCATAGCGGAAAAACATGAAGTTATATTGAATTTATTTGTCAACCCCTATGCACTTCAACAACTACCTACTGTCGATCGTATTGAGTCAATTTTGATCAGTTACCAAAACAATGACATAAGTCAAGAAATTAGTGCTCAAATGTTGGCGGGACTTCAGCAAATCAATGGTGCTTTGCCCGTCAGCATTAATCCATATTTTAAAGCTGGACAAGGAATTCAGCTTCCTGCTAAAAACCTCTTCACAAAAGTGGCGCCTGCAAAAATGGGTTTTGATCCAAAAAAACTAAATCGAATTGACACTTTTGCCCAAAATGTCATCGACTCAACAATGACACCTGGAATGCAAATATTTATTGCTAGGAAAGGAAAAATGGTTTACCAAAAAAGTTTTGGTCATCATACCTATGCAAAAAAAGTAGCTGTAAAGAATCACCACGTTTATGACTTAGCGTCACTGACAAAAATTTCTGCCACTTTACCCCTGATCATTAAGGCAATTGATAAGCGAAAATTTACTCTGGAAAATACTTTATCTGATTTGATTCCTGAGTTAAAAAACACCAATAAGGCCGATAGAAGCCTAAAGGCTGTTTTATCTCACTACGCTGGGCTAACCCCTTGGATCCCATTTTACAAAAACACGCTTGACCGTAACGCTAAAATTAAGCGGAAATATTACAGAAAAAAAGAAAGAAGAGACTTTCAAATATCGGTTACAGACGAATTGTTCCTAAAAAACAGTTTTAGTAATCAAATCAATGAAATGATTTTTGATAGCCCGCTTTTAGATTCGATTAGCTACAAATATTCAGATTTACCCTTTTATATTTTCAAATATTATTTCGAAAAGCAAAACAAAAAACCTCTTGATGAGTTGGTTACTGGTGCTTTTTATGAACCACTTGGATTAAAGCGAACCTTATTTAACCCTAGGAATACCATCCCCTTGAATGAGATTGTTCCTTCTGAAGAGGACAAATATTTTCGAAATACGACTTTAAGGGGCTTTGTCCATGATATGGGTGCTGCCATGCAAGGCGGTGTGGGCGGACATGCGGGTCTTTTTTCAAATGCCCTTGAAATTGGAAAAATAATGCAGCTCTATTTAAACAAGGGTTTTATTGACGGGAAAAAATATTTTGATCCAGAGAGCTTTGAACAATTTAACCACTGCTACTATTGTTCCGAAGGAAATCGCAGGGGAGTGGGTTTTGACAAACCCCAACTGGAGGGTGAAGGTTCAACGTGTGGGTGTGTTAGTCTTTCCAGTTTTGGTCATTTGGGTTTTACTGGAACTTATGCTTGGGCTGATCCTGAGGAAGAGCTGATTTTCGTATTTTTATCAAATAGAACCTATCCAACCATGTCAAACAACCTTCTCGGTGAGCACAATATTCGTACTCGGATGCAAAAGCTTGTCTATGAGGCATTAATAAAATAATCAGCTATTGAAAATTGTTATCGTTTGCTATCCTACTTTCGGAGGTAGCGGTGTAGTCGCTACCGAATTAGGGCTTTATCTTTCTAAAAAAGGTCATGAAATTCATTTCATCACATACAAACAACCCGTAAGGATACAGAATTTAACTCCACTGTTACACTTCCATGAAGTTCATGTACCTACCTATGACCTGTTTAAGTACCAACCTTATGAATTGGCATTGTCAAGTAGAATGGTTGAAATTGTTAAAAAGTACAAGATTGATTTACTTCATGTTCACTATGCGATTCCACATGCATACGCTGCTTATATGTCCAAAAAAATGTTGGAAGACGAGGGAATTAGTATCCCAATGATCACTACGCTACATGGAACGGATATTACACTGGTGGGGAGCCATCCTTTTTATAAAAAAGCGGTTCAATTTAGCATCAATAATTCCGAATATGTAACTGCTGTTTCTCAAAGTCTGAAAGAAGATACAGAAAGGCTTTTTGAGGTAAGTAAAGATATTCGTGTCATTCCCAACTTTATAGATTTATCAAAAACCCATCAAAGAAATGTGCCTTGTAACAAAGATGTAATTGCTACTGGAGATCAATTTGTGATTACACATATCAGTAACTTCAGGCCATTAAAGCGGATTATTGATATTTTAAAGGTTTTTGAAAAAGTAAGAAAAAAGCTCAATGTTAAGTTATTAATGGTTGGGGATGGGCCAGAAAAAGAAAGGGCTAAGTGGTATTGTCGAGCGCATAAATTAGATGATTCAGTACTCTTCTTAGGAAACAGTAATGAAATTGACGAGATACTTTGCTTTACAGACCTGTTTTTACTTCCCTCCGAACAGGAAAGTTTTGGCTTGGTAGCCCTAGAAGCAATGATCCATAGCGTGCCTGTGGTTTGTTCTGATGTAGGTGGCTTGCCTGAGGTAGTTGAGAATGGATATTCAGGCTATTTATGCCCCGTTGGAGATACAAATGCAATGGCTGAGAAATCAATTTATATACTTGAAAATGAAGAACGCCACGAGCAATTTAAAAAGCAAGCTTATGAGTGTAGCAAAAAGTTTGATATAAAAAATGTAATTGTTCACTACGAAAATCTTTATGAGGAAGCGATTAAAATCAGTGATTAATCTACAGAGAGGTTAGGGCTTTTATACTCATCAGACAGTAGTTTTTCAGTTTTATTACCAATCTACTTTTTGTCTTTATTACGAAAATTAATAAAGCCAAAGGGAAATAACAGAAACAGCAACCAAATTCTCGTCAAATAGGAGATGAGAAGGGATGCCAAAAAAAATGTTATGGGCCAGAGCCACTTGTTGTTTTTGCCTGTCATTTATCAATCATTAATGCATTCACCTGCTGTCCAATCAGTAAGACCATTGATTTTAGCGAAACAGCTATTGGCATAAGTTTTTAAATCGCATCCACACACAGGCTGATAAATTTCGATACAGACTTGATCGTGACTTATTAAATTCGGATCAATACAGCCTTGTTTCTCTTCATTCTTTTCGCAAGAAATACCTACCACAAGCAATACAATAAATAATAAATTTCTCATTTGTTTTGACAAATATAATTGAAAGGTGAATCCTTATAGCTGTTTTTGTAGTATTAAGTTTTACATAAATTTTAAGTACATTTGTCTTTAAATTTACTCGATTGATCCTTAATTTTCAGTCGAATAAATTTTGTTACTCCTCAATAATTAGATTTATTTGAAAAAACTAGCCAAC
>CENP01021382.1_pt1 | contig 19656 bp, 12 predicted proteins | sample 361281 | NCBI WGS metagenome assembly CENP01 (sample SAMEA2591122, study PRJEB7988) | marine metagenome | biome: marine biome (ENVO:00000447); feature: deep chlorophyll maximum layer (ENVO:xxxxxxxx); material: saline water (ENVO:00002010), including plankton (ENVO:xxxxxxxx) | depth 70 m | reverse complement strand
GGACGCGGGTTCGATTCCCGCCGACTCCACCATTATGCCCTGAAGACGTAGTCTTTTCGGGGCTTCTTTTTTTTAGTTACCTGGATAGTTGCCCGAACTATGTCACAATTCTACCCTTAAGTGGATTTGATTTAATTTAAAACCAATGAACTAGTTTGAGATTTATCCCCCTTCGTCTTGGTATTAGTTCGTTTTGGACCAAATAATTATCATTATAAATTAAATACAAATTTGAAAGTCCTTTAAATCTCCATTGAAATCTTGAGTTAATTCCAAAATTTTCTGATTGTGAACTATATTGAAAAATTGTGGCCCAATATAAAGTTTTAGTAAATGTAAAATCAAATTTTGAACTTGTCAAAAAAATATTTGTTGTTGGAAAATTTGAACCTAATTTAATTTTATCGTAATACAATTTTAGACTTGAAACTAATTTTGGTTGAATCCTGAAATAAAGATCATTTCTTAAAGAAACTATTCTACCTCCAAAGAATTTTCCTGTTTCACATGATAATTCATATATAAAATCTCTTGAAGGGTCAGATGAATATTGAGCTTCAAAAAATTCTGAATGATAGTTTTTTTCGCCTTTAATTTCATTTAAAGTATCAACTCCAGTCGGATCGAAATCATAGGGAATATATTCAATTCTATTTTGGTATTTCAAAGAAAATTCACTTTGATTTTTAAAAGTAAAAGTCGAAAATAACCAAGAAGTGTTATAATGTATATTTTCAATCTCATCATTGTGCTTGTAATAAAAAACATACTGATATCTAAATGAAATAGAATTTAAATTGCTTGTGTTTGGATAAATAGTATATATATAATGAGGTTTTAATTTTGACACACCCTTTCTTCTCATAAAACCTAAATCTGATCTAAAATCGTCGCCTAAATAGTGATAATTAATTCTAAGCTTATGATTTCTTGTTGTTCGATTTATTGTGAAGCCTCCACTTGCATTATCATCTTTTTTGATATTTTCAAAAGATTTGTAAAAATACCCTCTTCCATTCCATTTATTTTTTTCTGTTATTAGATCATACTCTATTCCTACCACTCTATTAAATTTATCTTCATAATTTACAAATTCATAGTCATTTGTATTTTGTCTATTTACAAAAAGAAATTTGACAAGTGATCTTTTAAAAACTCTTTGATGAAGTGAGATTACAGAATTTAAGTTCATAGGAATATTGTTATTCAAATCTTCATCTGTTATCATATTTAAAAAACCCAACTTAAGGTTGTTGTTAATCTTTCCACTAACCCTAATTCCTGACAAGATTTTATTTTCGATCAAATCTCCTTGATTGTTTCTAGCTAATCCTATTCTTCTTGAAAAAAATGGATTCATCATTAAATCCTCACCAAAATTTGTGTAGATATCGTTATTTTCTAAAAAAAATTGTCGTTTCTCTGGCATTTTAAATTCAAATCTTGTAAAATTTACTATCTCATCATCTATTTCAACCTGAGAAAAATCTGAATTAAATGTTACATCTAAATTTAACTCAGATTTCAGAGGAATTCGAATATCGAGGCCATATTTTAAATTATTTTCTAATTTATTTTCTGAAAAATCTTTTTCTATAAAACCATTTGTAAATGGAATTAACCAAGTTTTTCCCTTAGATTGTTTTAGAGGGCTTTCAAAAAATATTTTACCCATAAATGCTAAATTATAGTCGTTAAACTCTTGTGGAATACGTACCCATGTTGTCCTTTGATTCTCCTCTGTATCGAATCTAAAAAAATTAAACCGCCATGATTTAGAATTTTCAGGATAGTTAAATGTTGAAAGTGGTATTTTCATTTCAATTATATAATAATCATCATAAATTTTTCCTTCAACATCAAAATTTCCATTCCAACTCCTATTTGTGTCTGTCCTTGATGATCCAACACCCCCATTTGACACAAGTATATCGCTTTTAACTCCAAGCATATTCGACCCAAACATATAAGCATTATTTCCATCGCTAAAAGTGTCAAAAAGAAAATTAACTTTATCTGAAGCGGCACCACTAAAATCCCATTTTAAAGATGGTATTACATAATCGTTCGTCTTGGAAAATGATTTGCATAGCAAATAAATATTTTCATCATCAAATAGAATTCTTAACTCAGTGGGATTATTGAATTCTTTAGTCTCATTGGGAAAGTGTTGCCAATTAGCATACATTTTATTAGCCCTTTTCCAAGAATCTTCATCTACTACTCCATCAATTTTAATATTATTTGTGGAAAATTTAACATGATATTCTATTTTTTTCTGTTGAGAATTTAAATTACTTAGAATTAAAAAAATAAGTGAATACGGTGTAAGGATGTCCTTAATTAGAAATAGAAGTTTTAACAAATAATTTAAAATAGTATTTGAAAAACTAGGAACTATCTTATAATCCAAAACAGTATATTTTGTTTCCTGCTTTTGTACCTGGTTTTCCATTGCCTCCTCCAGCAATTACTATATATTGTTTACCTTTTATTTCATAAGATGCAGGTGTTGCGTAGCCTCCGGCATCCAATTGATACTCCCAGAGCATCCTCCCACTAGATTGATCAAAAACCCTAAACCGCTCGTCCATTGTCGCTCCTATAAAAATTAATTCACCTGCTGTAACCAAGGGTCCACCCATATTAAAGGTTCCAGTAGGTGAATGTCCCCTTTTTTCAAGTTCAGGATATGTCCCAAGAGGAATTTGCCAATCAACTTTACCCTCATCCAAATTTATTCTGGATAAAGTACCCCATGGGTTTTTACTTATGGGATATCCGTTTTCAGTTTTTAATTCAAGATGCCCATTGGCCACCCAAGGAATTTCTAAAATTTTTTCAGCATTTTCAATTTTAATCATTTTATTTCTACCTAAACCAACAATATAATCACTCAAGGCATTAATCGCTTTATTATCTAAATTGGGAAAGGCTGGCATAGCTCCTTTACCTTTCCTTAAGGTATTTTTGATGTGTTTTTGGTCGTTTACACCAAGCTGAGTCAGAGTATTATTTTGCTTGCTGTTGTGACAAATATTACAATTAGACTTAAAAAGTTGCTTACCGTATTCGAAAGAGGCTATTTTTTGATCTTTTAATAAATTCAGCATAGCGAACCACTCAGGTTCGTTACTAGAATTTACATACAGAATCCTCTTGGCTGGGTCATATGCACCACCACCCCAGTCTGTTCCTCCATTAAACTGGGGGAATACCATTGTAGGCTTTTGGGAAGGAGGTAGATATAGCTGACCATAAATAATATTTTGAATAGAGTCTTTAATAGATTGGTTTTCAAACCCTTCTATTTTATTTAATGAATTTTCATCTAGAGTAATACTACCATAAATCAACTCGGGTATGGTAAAAGGTTGTGTCTTAGAAGAAAATTCACCTGGAATATTACTTTGAGGTACAGGAATTTCTTTTACTGGATAAATGGGTATTCCTGTTAGGCGATCTAGAACAAATAATTGTCCAGTTTTTGTGGGTTGTGCAATGGCCTTTACTAGTTTTCCTTTAGTTTTTACCTCGACCAAATTTGGAGGACAAGGAATATCATAATCCCATAAGTCGTGATGGACCGTCTGAAAATGCCAGATTCTTTCTCCTGTGTTGGCATTGAGTGCTAGTATACAATTTCCAAATAAATTGTCACCAACACGATTTCCACCCCAGTGGTCATATGATGGAGAACCTGTACCAAAAAACAACATCTCGTTTTCCTGATCCAAAGTAAACCCACTCCAGCTATTAACTGAAATAAATTCGTTTTTCCATGCATCTTTTGGCCATGTATCATATCCTACCTCGTCTGGTCTAGGAATAGTATTGAATTCCCACTCAATGGCACCTGATAAAACATTGAAAGCTCTTATGTTGCCGGGCATGGTTTTTTGATTTGCTCCGTCCAACACTCTGGAACCCAATATCAAAAAGTTTTTATAAAGTATACCTGGTGTGGTGGCAGTTATGAAAAATTCCTCATACTTTTTTCCAAATCCTTTTTTGAGAGAAACCCTTCCATTGAGTCCGAAAGATGAAATAAGTTCTCCATTTGAGGCATCAATGCAATAAAGTGTGGAGGCAGCAACAAAAAAAATCCTGCCATTTTTCCCATCATCATAATAGGTAACACCCCTAGAGTTTCCTGAGTATTTTTCTCCAGGGAAGGGATCAAAGCTCCAGTATAATTCCCCGCTTTTTGCGTTAATGGAATGAACCTTCATATTAGGTCCTATCACATACATATTAGTGCCTATAATTATAGGATTACATTGAATACCATCTTTGTGTATCTCCTCTATGTCATAGATTTCAAGGTCCCAAAGTAATTTTAACCTACCAACGTTCTCTGTATTTATTTCGGATAAATTTGAGTATTTCGATCCAGTAGGGTCACCACTATAAACTGCCCACGATTTGTAATACTCTGTATTGTTTTCACAAGAAATTAAAAAAAATATAACAAATATATTTAAAACTGTTTGGTATAATTTCATAAATGAAATTTTATTAATTTTTGTTTGTTTATCTTTCGAATTAGACTCAAATTAAGATAAATTTTTAAAAAAACTTAAAATAGGATTAAATTGAGCTTTTGCAAGAGTACTTTTTTTTAAATTTTTTTATGTGTTTGAAATGTTTTTTGAATAGATTTTAGAATAAATTTAATCCAAAATGTCTATTTTTATTTAAGTCAATTTTGAGTATTTATTTAACATTTATAAATTTAAAATCAAAATTGTCCTGAACTTTAAGAGAAACTGGTTAAATGCGATTGTAATAAAAAGTTTATAGATTTAAAAATGAATGCTAGGATATTAGTTTTAAAAAAAAAATTGTTTTTTATTTATCACTTTTACTATTTTCAAACTTAGCTCATAGTCAAACTGTATTTGAAACTAAACCAAACATAATTTTATTTATTACTGACGACCAGAGTTGGGAGCATACATCTTTTAGTGGGGAAGTTGCTATTTCAACTCCAGGTTTTGACAAGATCGCTCTAGAAGGAATTTACTTTAAAAATGCTATATGTGCGGCCCCCTCATGTTCACCTTCAAGAGGGGCCATCATAACTGGACAAGAAATCTGGCGACTTGGCGAAGCAGCCCAACTTTTTAGTGCAGTACCAAAAGAATTATCACAAATTAGCTTTCCTCTTTTGCTTGAGGAAAATGGCTATCATGTTGGATACACCCAAAAGGGATGGGCACCCAATGATTTCAGTGTATATGATTGGAAGAAATATCCCCTGGGGCAGTCCTATAATAAAAATCGAATAGAACCACCAACGATGCGAATGGTTAAAAACGATTATTACGGGAATTTTAAAGTTTTTTTAGATGCAAATAAAAACGATAAACCTTTTTTCTTCTGGTGTGGTACTTCTGAACCCCACCGTGCCTTTGAAAAAGGGTCAGGTTCCAACTATGGCATTGACTCACAAAAAATTAGGATTCCTGGATTTCTGCCAAATGAACCAGAGATTAGAGAAGATATTTCTGATTATTTATTAGAAATAAAATGGGCGGACCAGCATCTTGAAAAAATAATTGATCTTCTGGAAAGGCAGGGAAAATTAGAGAATACTTTAATAATAGTCACAAGTGACAATGGCATGGCTTTTCCAGGTGCAAAAGCCACGCTTTATGAATACGGCATACACATTCCACTAGCTATAAGATGGGGTAATGGGATAAAAGATGCTGGCAGATCATCTGACCTTTTGGTCAGTCTTACAGATTTGGCCCCTACAATTTTAGAAGCAGCTCAACTGGTTATTCCAAATGCAATGACAGGCAAAAGTCTGAACGATATATTTTTAGGATTAGAAATAAAAGATAGATCATACGTATTCTCAGGTAAAGAAAGACACACCGTTTGCCGTGAAGGAGATTTACCTTATCCACAAAGGGCAGTTCGTGATAGTCGTTTTCTTTACATTCAAAATCTTGAGCCAGAAAGATGGCCTTCTGGATCACCAAAAATCAAATCTTCACACGGATGGGAATATGGAGATATTGATTTGTCACCAACTTTTAACTATCTTAAAGAGAATAAAAATAAAGCCTCAATAGAAAAATTTTTTCATTTTGCCACGGGCAAACGACCTAGTGAAGAACTTTTTGATATTATCAATGACCCCGCTTGTCAAAATAATCTTGTTAATAATAAGGTATTTGAATCAGATAAAATTAGATTATCTAGAGTTTTAACAGCCTATCTAGTTGATACACAGGACCCTAGAGCAATCTCTAATAAAATACTTTGGGACCATTATCCCTATTACTTTGAAAACCCTAATGGTGTTACACCCTACCATAAACTGAGATATGAATAAAAATTTGGTTTTATCTATATTACTTTTTATAAATTTTTATGAAACGTATGCACAATTTGGAACCATTGGATACGATTTTAAAGATTCTTATGTAGAATTTAAAGGACTAAAATTTGCAATACGCCTCTCTACAGATAATAATATTTATTGTCCTAACCCAGAGCAATTAAAGATCAAAAAAATTTCTGAAAACGAAGTTGTTTTAAAAAGCAACTCACTTTCCTCTGCTGGCGGACAATTGGTTTCGGAGGGATCTATTGAACTAAAAGTTTCTCTAGGTTCCGATGAAAGAATTACTATTTTAGCTCAAGCGAGTCATCCCTCAGAATTAGGAAAGACTATATTGATACTAATCAAGGGCATTGACGTAAATTTTATGGTTTCTGAGCAACCTCAGGCAAAAGGAGTACAGAGATTCAAAGACAAGAAGGGCATTCGTGTCAGTTATCCCTCACGAGCCGCCACTATGCCTTTAGTTTTTTTCACCACTCCCGATGAAGAATGGCACGTACTCTCAAAAGATCGTAAAATCAGAAGAAAAGGATTTGCTTGTTCATACGATCATCTGACTAATGAGCCCGTAGTTCTTTTAAGTCATGATGCTGATATGCGAAAAATATCTACCAAAATCAAAGCTCCTAAATGGGTTTTGGGGAAAAATCGATCAAGACTTGAGATTGTTAAAGAACGATGCGTTGATCTGGAGCAACATTTTGGTCTTACTCCCTACAAAAGAAAACAAAAAGTTTATACAGAGTGGATTGATAATTTAAAAGTGGTTGCTTTTTTACATGGCATGCACTGGACAGGATATGTTTTTAACACTTATGATCAGATGGGTGAACAATTGGAATGGATTACTCAAACAATAAATGGTCAACAGATTTTAGCATTTTTACCTGCTTGGGATGGACGTTACTACGTAAATTATCCTGAACATGAGCCAGAAAACCGGATGGGTGGTAGCCAGGGACTTAAACGTCTGGTTAAAAAAGCGCACCGATTAGGTGTTAAAGTTGTACTAATGTTTGGAGGGCCAAATCTATCTACTTTTAAGTTTTTGAAAAAAAATAATATGATGGAAGCAGGTCTAAAAACACCTTCTGGTCAAGTGGAACTTCAAAATTGGCTGGATTGGAATACAGATTTACAAATTGAAACTATGGGCTTAATTATGAATTTTGGTCATCCTAAATATCTGGATTATATGATTTCTAAAACGGCAGAACTTTTTGATACTTATGATATTGATGGTGTTTTTTTGGATGGTACTCTACGCTGGCAAAATAGTCCCGATTATTCAGCCTACGAAGGTCTTGTTAAATATACTAATGAAATAAGAAAACGATATCCTCAAAAATTAGTAATGGGAGAGGATGGCTATGATGCCGTTTATGGCCTTTTTGACCTTTTTCATACTTCAGGCGGACCTTTGGGGCTTGAAAACTATTTGCTACGATATACCCGTCAATTCCACTATTTGGCCTATCCTGCAGAAAATGGAAGTGCTGGTATTCATGAAATTGGATGGTCCAATGATTCTCACACCATAAATAATGCAGATCCAAAATTTACAATCCCCACGATCTCACTTTTTTATGGTGATAAGGAAAAATATGCCCATCAAATCAGGGCAAAACTCGAAGCGTACAAAAATTGGAAAATCAATCCTACACCACTTATGAATAATTAAAAATTACTTAAAAAAACAAAACTTTTATGAAAATTTCATGTGGGAAAAATATTAAGATAATAATATGGATAGAATAAATTCAAAAAGAAGAAAATTTATTAAGCAGTCAGCAATTTCAACTGCTGGATTAGCCTTGGGGTCAAAGGTATTTTCAGTCCCTTATGATAAAAAAGTATTAGGTTCAAATGATAAGATAAGAGTAGGGTTTATAGGTTTAGGTAATCGAGGTTCTCAATTGCTTAATTGGTTCATGAAAAATAAGGATGTAGAGGTTGCTGCATATTGCGATGTTTATAAACCCTATATTCTAAGAGACCGGTCTATCGTATCTAAAAAATATCTTAAAATGGGTAAAGTCCCAAAAATGAATGAAAAGTTAGTTTCAAGTGTTAGACATTATAAAGATTATCGTAAACTATTATCTCAAAAAGATATAGATGCCGTTTGTATCGCTACACCCGATCATTGGCACGCGTTGCAAACTATACATGCATTTGAGGCAGGTAAACATGTGTATGTAGAAAAACCCTTGACAATCACAATCAAAGAAGGAAGGGAAATGATCAACGCTCAAAAAAAATATGGGAAAGTTTGTGCCGTTGGATTAAATAGGAGGGGATCACCAATTTATCAAAAATTAGTAAAAGAGGTTCAGGGTGGCTTGATAGGAAAGGTAACTACTGCTCGTGCTCAACGAACCAGCAACATGTATCCAAATGGAATAGGAATTCTTAAACCAGAGGTTCCTCCAAAGGATTTTGACTGGAACATGTGGTTGGGGCCAAGAGGATATAAGCCATATCAGTATAACATCGCCCCCTACTTTTTCCGATGGTGGAAGGAATATTCTTCCCAAATGGGGAATTGGGGTGTTCATTACATGGATGTTATCCGTTGGATGCTGGGAGAAAGTGCACCTATCGCTATTACTGCTACAGGCGGTAAATATGCTGTGGAAGATGATCGGAATATACCTGATACCATGGAAGTATTATTTGAAATGCCCTCAAAAGCAATTATAAAATTTAGTATTCATGAAGCCAATAGTGGTGGAGGTGTAAACCCTGGTGAGGTTGAACTTAATGGTTCTAAAGGAAATCTGTTAGCAAGTCAAAATGGTTATGTGGTTTCACCCTCAAAACCAGGCCAGTTTCAGTCTTGGAATCAATTGTTAGAGCCATCAACAAAGCAATTGAAAAAAGTCGAAAGTAATGATTCTACAGAAAATCTTATTAGAAATTTTCTGGACTGCATAAAAAATAGTGATGAACCTATTTGCCCCTTAGAAGAAGGTCATCGCTCCACATGTTTTGCTCATTTGGCAAATATTTCACTTGAATTGGGACAGCGTATTGAGTGGAATCCTGTTGAAGAGAGGATCACTAACAGTGAAAAAGCAAATGATTATTTACATTACCAATACAGAGCCCCCTGGAAATTATAATGATTAATGAATGATTAATAATCGTAGAGGCTTTATCAAAAAAATAGTTGCTTCATCAGTTGCAATTCCATTTTCAAATTTTTTATATCCTTCAAAAAATTTTCAAAATAATAGAAATTTTTCCATTAATTTTTTTACAAAACCACTGGATAAATATGGTCATAACTTTATGATTGAAACTTTAAAATTGGGAGGTGTAGATGGTTTAGATCTAACTGTAAGGCCAAGGGGTTCAGTGTTACCTGAAAATGTTGAAAAAGATCTTCCTATTGTTGCTGAGATGGCAAAAAATAACGGGTTGCAACTTGAAATGATGGTAAGTAATATTACAAGTGCTCAAACACCCCATGCCAAAAAAATACTAAGTGTCGCTGCTAGGAGTGGAATAAAACATTACCGTCTAGGCTATTTTCGTTATAATGAAAATGAAACGGCAAAACAAACAATTGAGCTAGCTAAATCTCAAATTCAATCTCTAATAGATCTAAGTAAACATTATGGTATTCAAGGTGCTTACCAAAATCATACTGGGAATTATTTTGGATCACCTTTGTGGGATTTGATTAGTGTACTTGATAGTTTATCTTGTCATTGGATAAGTAGTCAATTTGATATTTATCACGCTTTCATTGAAGGTTACAGGTCTTGGCTAGTTACCCTAGAGATGATTGCTCCAAAAATAGGATCATTAGCTTTAAAAGATTTTACTTGGGAAATAATTAATGGTAAAGCAAAAATTAAAAAAGTTCCCTTAGGTCATGGAATTGTAGATTTAGATGGATTTTTTAAAATGATAAAAAAAATGAATATAGTAGCTCCCATTACCCTACATATTGAATATCCTTTGTTGGAAAAACAAGACGAAAAACTTTCATTAATTGAAAAACAAAAAATTATGGTTACTAAAATCCAAAATGACGTGCGATTTATTAGATCAAAACTCCGTCAATATGAACTCACTTAAAATATGAAACATCAAAATAGAAGAACATTTTTAAGGAACAGTTTGCTTACTGGAGGTGCATTTACTATAAATAATCCAGTAAACCTTTTCAGCCTGGATTCTACTCAACAACTCAAAAAAATACGAATTAAAAAGGTCGATTCTAATTTTGAGCGTGAACCCTTAGTACGACCCTTCGGATTTAAAGGTGGTTACATGAGTGAGATATGGCAAACAATAAGCTATTTAGAAAGCTATTCTGGGCAGCACCAAATAGGTTTGTGCACTCAAAATGTATTATGGTCAGATGCAAATGTTTTTTCATCAAATTCCGAAGCAGCTGGAAACGCATTGATGTATGCTGTTACTGAATTTGCTCAACAAATTATCAAAGGACAAACCTTTAGCAGTCCTGTAAATTTATTGGACGAAATTTTACCTAAAGTTTATTCTTATGCCAAAAAAGTTACCTCTAATCCCAATCTTAGAAAAACATTCGCCCTTAACGCCTTGGTAGGTATCGACAATGCACTTTGGCTGATGTATGCTCAGGAAAATGGTTTTAGAACCTTTGACGATATGATTCCTGAAATGTATAAACCCTGTTTGTCTTACCAACATAAAAAAGCTGCTGCAATTCCACTTATGGCCTATAATATTCCAATTAATGAAATCAGTAAAGCTGTTGATGAAGGATATTTCTTCATGAAAATCAAAATTGGACAACCCGGTTCACAAGAGGAAATGCTTGAAAAAGATAAAACTCGACTTTCAGCGATTCATAGTGCAATAGGAAATGTAAGAACCAAATACTCTAAAGATGGAAAGCTACCCTATTATTTTGATGCAAACGGTCGTTATGAAAAAAAAGAAATATTGATGCGTTTACTTGATCATGCTTGGAAAATCGGTGCTTTTGATCAAATATCAGTAATTGAAGAGCCATTTAGTGAAGCCTTAGAAATTGATGTTTCTGATATCCCGATTCGTTTGGCTGCTGATGAGAGTGCCCACACAGATGTAGATGCTATTAATAGAATTGAAATGGGCTATAAAGCAATTGCCTTGAAAGCTATTGCAAAAACACTCAGCATGACTATGAAAATAGCTCAAGTGGCACATGATCGGGATATTCCATGTTTTTGTGCTGATTTAACTGTTAATCCGATTCTTGTTGAGTGGAATAAAAATGTAGCAGCTCGGCTGAAATCATTCCCAGGAATGAATAACTTAGGACTGATAGAAAGTAACGGGCATCAAAATTATAAAAATTGGAAAAAAATGATGAGCTACCATCCTCAAAATACCGGATCATGGGTAAAAGCCAAAAATGGGGTTTACCATCTTGGAGGTGATTTTTATGAAAATAGCGGGGGAATATTTGATCGTTCATTACATTATGAAAATATGTTTGAAAAAAAATGAAAATCGATATTAACGGACGAAGAGAATTTATAAAAAATTCAGGATTAATCTTAGGCATTTTATCCATTGATAATAATTTTATAATTACAAATGAAGGTGGGGTAGCGAATCAGGAACTCTTAAAAAAACTTTCGATCATTAATGATTCTAAAATTAAGTCCTTACTAAACAGGCAAATAAGTGACCCTAACAGTAGATGGGATGGGGGAGTAAAAGATATTTTTCAGGTTCCCAATGCTCATTCTTCAATGAATTTTATCATTAAATTATGCAGTGCCTTCATATCACCATACTCAAAATTTTATCAATCAAATAAGTTGGAGAATGCTATTAATAATGCTATAAAGTGCATAGTTTCAGTTCAGCACGAGGACGGCACGATAGATTTACACAGCACTAATTTCCATTCTACCCCCGATACCGCATTTTTTGTTAACTATCTTAGCCCTGTTTATTTGACTCTCAAAAATTTAAACCAACCCCGATTAGAAAACCTAATTATTAATTTTGAAATTTTCTTAAAAAATACATCTAAATGTTTATTAGTTGGTGGAGCTCATACTGCAAATCATCGGTGGGTTATTTGCTCAGCATTAGCAAGAATTAACTCATTTTTTCCATCTCCTAAATTGATCGAAAGAATTGGAGTATGGTTAAATGAGGGGATTGATCTTGATCCTGATGGACAATATTCGGAAAAGAGTGTGGGTTCTTACTCTCCTATTTGTAATGAAATGTTTATTACAATGGGGCGTTTATTGAATCGAAATGATCTCTTGAATGTGGCCCGTAAAAATCTCGATATGACTCTTTATTATATACAACCTAGAGGAGAGGTCTTATCAAATGCTAGTGGCAGAGATGACAGTAATAATATTAGTGATGTTGCGAGCTATTACTTTAGCTATCTTTATTTTTCCCATTTAGACAAAAATCCAGTTTATGCAGCAGTATGTCATTTTATTGAAAGTAATTTAACTGATAAACTAATAAGTTATATTCCCTACCTCTATGAAAATCAATTCTTATTAAATAAAAGAGTTTCGCCAACCAAATTTCCAACTTCATATTATAAAAGATTTAAACATTCAGGAGTTTTTAGAATCAGACAATCAAACTTCGATGTCTCAATCATAGAAAATAATCTCACTTTTCTGACCTTGATTAAGGGATCAGCCGTTTTGCAGTCCTTAAGATTGGGATCTACTTTTTTTGGTTCTAGAGGCCAGTTTACTGCAGAAAATATAGAAGTAAACAGGAATAAGGTTACACTTACTAAATCGATTAAACACGGATATTTCCAACCCTTCCCTGAAGATAAAATAATCGGAGACGGAGTTTATAGCAAAATGCCACGTGAGCATAGAAAATTGTCTGAGCCACAAGTTTTAAATTATAAAGTAATCATCTCTTTACTTGATAAAAAAACTGAGGTAGCCCTTGAGGTAGTTGGAACTAATAATGTACTTGTTTCTCTAGAAATGAACTTTAGAGAGGGAGGTAAACTCTCAGGAGTCATTTCAGATCAAAATCGTCCATATTCTTATTTCTTGAAAGATGGATGGGGGACTTACTCTAAAGATGGAAGCGTAATTTCCTTTGGTCCTGGAAAAATTGAGCATCAGTGGGGAACTATGAGAGGAATGGAGGAAAAGCCATTTGGAAATACAGTTTATATCAACGGTCATACTCCCTTTAAACATATTGTTAAATTTTATTAATTTAAACTTTAGCTGGTTTGCACATGAAAATTAAAAATCCAAAAATTAATTTTTACTATTCTGTAATTTCTGTTTGCTTCTTTTTAATTGCATGCCAGAAATCTAGAGAGGCTCTTCCTACAAACGTTGTAATGATAATTGCAGATGATCTTGGTTGGTCACAAATTGGATGTTACGGAAGTTCTTTCTATAAAACACCAAATATTGATGAATTAGCTAAGTCAGGAATTAGATTTACGAATGCCTACAGCGCTGCATCTATTTGCTCACCTACTCGTGCTGCGATTATGACGGGTAAATATCCTGCTAGATTAAATTTGACTGATTTTATTCCAGGAAATAATCCAAAAAATAAGCCATTAAGAACCCCTGAAAACTGGCAAAAATTTTTACCATTAAAAGAAGTTACTATAGCAGAAAAAATGCAATCATTAGGATATCTAACAGGTTTTTTTGGTAAATGGCATCTTAGTAAGGAAAAACTACCTCCAGAATCCTTATCTCACAATCCAAAGATGCAAGGTTTTAATGAATCTTTTGTAACATATAAACCTTCAAGTAACTTGATTCAACATTGGCAAATGGAAAATAACGATTTCCATAATGTTGATACATTAACCAAAAGAGGTTTAGAATTTTTAAATGAAAATCAGAAATCACCATTTTTACTTATTTTATCTCATAATACCATTCATGACCCATTACTAGAAAACAAAAAAATGATTAACAAATATGAAAACAGTAAAGGTTCAGATAAAATGGAAAATAATCCCATTATTGGTGCAATGATTGAAACTCTTGATAAATCGGTAGGTCAAATTATTAAAAAACTTAAATCATTAGGATTATTTTACAATACTTTATTAATATTCTGTTCAGATAATGGAGGAAAACACAAACATGCATTACAAACCCCTTTTAAAAAAGGTAAAGGGTGGCTATATGAAGGAGGGATCAGAGTTCCTTTGATAATCTCGTGGCCGAAAAAAATTAAAAAATCAATTGTTTCTGAGGAAATAACAAGTTCAATTGATTTTTTACCAACCATATTAAAGGTAGCAAATTCTGATTTATCACAAAAAAATCAATATGATGGAATAGATCTTAGCCCAATTTTCACTAGTCAAACAAACCTAATTAATCGTAATGAACTTTTTTGGCATTATCCACACTATCACAACGGATCGGGAATGAAGCCTGCAAGCGCTATACGCTGGAAAAATTATAAACTTATTGAATGGCATGAGCCTACTTTATATAATACGGACAATCAAATTGAATTATATGATTTAAGTTTAGATCAAGGTGAGAGTAATAATTTGTTCTTGAAAAAACCAGAAATTGCAATTCAAATGAGAAATAAATTAAAGGTCTGGATCAATGAGGTAAAGGCAAAAATGCCTGAAGTAAATGAAGTTCAAATTACCGACAAAGTTAAAGGAGGCACCTTCACAAATTTAAATGTCAGTTTTACGTATTAAATAAAAAACAATCTAAGCAGAATGCTGGTATAGTTTTTTAGATTTTCGTTACACTATAACTTAGCTTTTTGGGGGTGGTTTGAGTTTTTCATCTCTAGTAACCTCCCTTGTAAGGTTTTGTTTTTTCTCTTGACCTGAGATTGTTCTTCTCTGGCGTTCCTCAACTTTTGCAATCTCAAATTTTTCATAGGCAGCATCTGAGGGAAACACACCAAAATTCTTTTCTGCTTTTGATGGATTTGCAGCGGTAGTTTCCCTAAAAACAAAATTTGCTTTTAGTAATTGTCTGAATTCTCTGAAAGTAACTGTAAAAGGATAAACATCTGAATTGTCACTAACTTTTTTCCAAGAAAATGAATCCTCATCGGAAAGCTTTATAGACTCTCCATTAAAAGTAAGGTTTTGGCCTTCAATCCCAGTTTCCTTATTGGTAATAATCTTACCTGTGTCCAATTCGACCAATTTCATCATTAATTGATTAAAATTTCCAGTAAAATTGATAAACAATTCTTTAATTGGTTGGGGTAACTCTGTCTTGATTTTGAATCTCGCATCCCCCATTAGCGAACCAGATTCGTCAGTTTCGCTTTTTCCTATGTCAATACCACCTCCTACAAAAGCATCATTCACTCCAGGCGTCCACGCCTCTTGTGACAAGGTACTTGCTACTCTTTTTGTCTTTTCTGCTATCAATAATTGAATTTCTTGTTTTTTGACATCATCGTCAGTAGAATTTAATTGTTCTTCGAGATTTGCGATTTCCAATTTCTTTTTTGCAAGGGTTCCCATCGTACCATCACCTTGAATTGATCCTTCTTGATCATTATCTGCATACATCCTACCGATATACAATTTTCCTCCAGAGCTTTCTGCTTGACCATAAGTGTGTTTATGAGCTGTCTCTTGAGCCTCAGTTCTGTTTTCATTGTTATTGTAATCATCACGCGCTAATTGGAGAGTTTGAAGTTGCGTTGGACGACTTGAAAAATTTTGGTGGGCTATTAATGTTTTTGATTTCGGACTACTATCAGCCTGGGACTGAAAAGATAATAGTTGTTTTACAGTATTACTTTCACTTGCATAGCTTTGTAATTGATAAATCCTGTCACTACCCATGGCCACTGACTTATAGGACATCAACTGCTTTACGGTATTTGAATTATTAGCATCGGTTTGTTGCTGATTTGATAAGGAATCAACTTCAGTTTCGAACATTTGATGAACCTCAGACTCTGGCAAACTAATATCTTGCTTAGCAGCAAGCTTGCCTGCATGCACTACTCTATCTTTGGGTTCTTGATCGAGCATAATTTATAATTAGATTTCTAATTTAAAAGGGTTGGTAATTAAATATTTTCCTCATAATAAATAATTCAAATTTAAAAAAAACTCATTTGCTATTAAAAAATATAGAAGAAGCTCAACCTCGAAAATTTTTGAAAAAATTTGAGGCAATTAATTAGAATTAATATTAAATTTTCTCTGATTTGGTTAATGTTTCTATTGACAAGTTTCATTGTTAAATATATTTGGGTTAATTTTATCAAGATATCAAATAATTTGTGCTTCTCAATAGAGGTAATGCTAATTTGCTTATGAATTTACATATAGATAAATCTGAGGAAAATCATGACAAATTGCACTCATCTTATATGTCTCATGCAGAATCTAGCCAAGTTTTATTATCCCCCGATTATAACAGACCTAAAGATGTAGTCCAAAGAAAACTTCAAGAAAATGCAGATGAAAGTTTAATAGTAAATCGAACTTCTCAACTTCAGGCCATCGCTGATAATTTTACCCAACATAATAATTTGATTCAGCGAAAAGAAAATAATACAGGACTTCCTGACAAACTTAAGTCTGGGATAGAAAACCTTTCGGGGATTTCTATGGATGATGTTAAAGTCCACCGAAATTCTGATAAACCTGCTCAGTTAAATGCGCATGCTTATGCTCAAGGCAATGAGATCCACTTAGGGTCCGGTCAGGAAAAACATCTACCACATGAAGCCTGGCACGTAGTTCAGCAAAAACAAAACAGAGTTAAACCTACAACTGAGTTGCCTAGTGGGGAGAAAATCAATGATAATAATTCTCTAGAAAGCGAAGCCACTTCCCTTGGGAATAAAGCTTTGTCAAAAAGTATTTTTCTAGATAAACCTTTACAAAGGAAGTCTGTATTAAATAATTTAAATGTTTCTCAATTTATAATTCAGAGAGAACCTGAAGTTGGAGTTGAAGAGGCACCAAAATTTGGTGTCACTACTGCTCATATGGATGGGTATTTAGATCCTACTCAAATTCAAAAAAACAGGAAACTAAGTGCCGATACCGAAAGTCAAAAAACTAATGGGGTAATTGATATTGCAAAAAATGTAAATGAGACTACGGGTGAGGCAGCAAATATGGGAGGTCAGATTTTGGACGGTCCTTTAGCTACAGGTGTTGAAAGAACCGATTCCAATGACGCAGGAGCAGAACAATCAGTCGGAGATTTGGATTCATCAGCTAAATTATTGAGTTCTTTTACCCAGTTTTTTAAATTCATGAAAACTGCACAAAAGACTAACGAAGATAGAGATAGTGTTGGTTTTGCTAATACTTCAATACAGGGTATTAAATTTATTCACAGCGTTGTAGAATCAGTATTTGCTTTCATAAAGACCGGTGGAGGTGCTGTAAAGGAAATAGGTGGATTAATGCCTGGAATCAAAAGCGGGGCTAATTTAATTGAAAGCGGATTAGAGATTTTTAAAGATAACAAATTTAAAAAAGTACTTGATAAAGTAAAAGAAAGGAGTAAAGATTTAGATCTTAAAGATGATGGTAAGCTGGATAATGATTTAGAAGAAATCACCTCAAGAATTAGTTATAAATTAATTGAGGACTCATCTCAGATGGCTTGGTCTATAGCTGAACTCGTTTCACTTGCTTTTCCTGGATTAACAGCAGGTGTAACCCTTGTTCACTCTGGGTTTGATTTGCTTAAATCTGGGGTAAAAATGTATATAAACTATGGGAAAGGTAAAAGAGCCAAAGCTGCAGCAAGACTAAACGATGGTGAAGAATTTTCAGAAGTTGATAAAAAAGAAGCTGGAAAAGTCAGTCAAGTTATAGATGTTTTAGGTAATGGTAAATTTATAGATTTTACTACTATTTTGAAATTACAACAACAATGGATTGATAAAAACCATGAATGTGCGAATTTTCCTGATGATGTTGATGAAAATGTTAAAACCAAAGCAGAACAGGAAAAAGAGGAGGCTAAAGGATTGTTTGAAAGGAAATTAATTCTTATAAACAAATTACTTCCTCCAGATAACAAGATTACTGAGTCTACCATTACATTTGCTAGAAAAAAATTCTTAAAATTAGTTAAAACTCTTAAGGATGATGTTGAAGATGCAACTAATAGTACTTACAAAAAATTGGTCCATTTCTTAAGTATGGGTAGACTTCAAAGCAAAATTTCAGCTGAAGAAGTTTTTCATAAGGCATTCGAAGTAACAACTACTGGCGCTCAAGAAGATCTAAAAATTTTAACAGCTTTTCAGCAATATGATGGAGCAGGATATCTTGATGTAAAATTAAAGGCCAGTTTAGATAGAGCAATAAAATTTAAAAATACCGATAGATCAAACAAAGTTCTTCAAGATCGAACAATCGACGAGATTTCTCCTCATCATTCACAATTTTTAGATTTATTTATGGGATTAGATAAAGATATTTTCAAACCCCCTATAGTAACAGAAAATATAACAACTAATGCAGATGGAGAAACACAGAAATCTTTTTCAACTACTGATGCGCTTTTTAAAGAGGGTCTAGAGAAATACTTTAATAAAGTAAACCCACTCACTTAGTTTTAAAATTTTAAGAAGACAATGTCTGAAGCTAACTTATCTCCCCAGGAAATAAAAGAATTCATATTAAAGGGGATCAAACTTAGTCGTGTATCTAATGCCAAATTGGAGAAAATTCAAGATCAAAATTCAGTTATTTTTAATTTTGAAGTTAACGAAAATACCCATCAAGGTGCTGTTTTTATAAACATAGATGAAGAGTTTGTCTTAATTCAGATCTACTATCGCTTTCCAGGAAATTTTATTAAAGAAAAACTGCCAACCGTACTTAACAAGATAAATTCCATTAACTCAATATCAATTGGAGGTTTTCTTACAATGGTAAATGAAAAAAATAATAATTTTCTTCATTACAAGGAGAACATGTTTATAACAGACTTGTCAAGCGATGAAAAATTTCCCATCAAGGATATCACTTCTTTTATCAATATCAATACTGATATGATTGGTGCATTTTACGAAGAAATGTACAAGTAGTATAAACTACAGTTAGGGTTAAAAATAAGACCTTAACTACGCTTTATTAATTCCATAAAAAAAAATATTTACACCTAAAACTCTAGGCATAAATGATCAACTAATAATTTTTGAATTGATTAAAATTTTTTAATTGTTTTAAATTTTTGATATTGCGTATATCATGAAAGAAATATTCTTATCATTCCTCTGTTTGATATTTTCCTTTGTTGGAAGTGCGCAGGTAATAGTTTATGAGGGAAAGGAAATAATTCCTA
>CENP01168039.1_pt1 | contig 19697 bp, 20 predicted proteins | sample 361281 | NCBI WGS metagenome assembly CENP01 (sample SAMEA2591122, study PRJEB7988) | marine metagenome | biome: marine biome (ENVO:00000447); feature: deep chlorophyll maximum layer (ENVO:xxxxxxxx); material: saline water (ENVO:00002010), including plankton (ENVO:xxxxxxxx) | depth 70 m | reverse complement strand
CAACAAATTAAACAAAAAAGTCAATATAATCAAATACTTATAGATTGTCCGCCATCATTAAGTTTACTTACAATAATGTCATTAGTTGCTTCAGACAGTGTCATTATCCCACTTCAAACTGAATTTTTTGCCTTAGAGGGGGTTTCTCAATTAATTAAAACCATTGAACGCGTTAAGCAAAGTTTAAATCCTAACTTAATAATACAGGGTGTGATTTTAACTATGTTTGATAAGAGAAATAAACTTTCTGGACAAGTAGAGGAAGAGGCTAGAAAATATTTTGGTTCAAAAGTTTATAAAACAGTTATACCAAGAAACGTTAGAATATCAGAAGCACCATCTCACGGATTACCGGTTATTCTTTATGACGAAAATAGTACAGGATCTGTTGCTTATAAAGAATTATCAAATGAAATTTTAAGTCAAAAAGATTTAGATATAGAGGCTGCATGATTAAAACTAAAGGACTAGGAAGAGGTTTATCTGCATTATTGGGTGATGGAGATAAAAAAAATAGCAAAGATGAGAATAATAATTTCTCAGATTTCAAAACTGAAAAAACTCCTATTCATCTTCTAGTACCAAATCAGTTTCAGCCTAGAAAAAATTTTGAAAAAAAACAACTCGATGAATTAGCCTCTTCAATAAAAGCAAGAGGTATCATACAGCCTATTGCAGTTCGAAAAACTTCAGATGGAAAATTTGAAATCATAGCTGGAGAGAGAAGATGGAGAGCAGCTCAACTAGCACAGATGCATGAAGTTCCAACTGTTTTGCTTGAAGCGGATGATGAATTAGCTGCAGAATTTGCTGTGTTAGAAAACGTACAGCGAGAGGGTCTTAATGCCTTAGAAGAAGCTGATGGTTATCAGACATTAATTGATAAATTCCAGTATACCCAGGATAAAATCGCAGAAATGGTGGGTAAAAGTAGGGCATATATAGCCAATACTTTAAGACTTAAAAAGCTTCCAGAGGCAATACAGTCAATGGTAATCAATGGATTGCTTACACCTGGCCACGCTAGGTCATTAATAGATGTGAATAATAATATTGTCTTAGCAAAAGAGATAGTGAACAAAAACTTATCTGTAAGACAGGCTGAATTATTAAGTAAAAAAAACTTTGAGAGCTTTAAAAAAATTAAAATTAGAAATGTTGATCCAAATATTAAAGATCTTGAAATTTCTTTAGAACAAAAAACAGGAATGAAAGTTATTATTGAGAATAAAAAAAATAATAAAGGAAAGATCTTTTTTGAGTATAAAGACTTAGATCAATTAAATAGCTTAATTGATAAAATTAAAAATACGTATTAGTCAGAACTTTTTTTGACACAATATCCAACATAAATTTATTAAAAATTGTCTCAGAAATTTCGTAATTTAATTTACAGGTAATTTCGATATCGTTTATCTTATCTAGTAGAAGATCAAGCTCATCAACTGTCCAACGATTTAGTTGATTTTGAACAATAGTTTTTTCTTTCCAAAAAATAGGTGGCTTATAATTGTTTACCATGTTTGTTAAATTTTTTTCATTTTCATTGAATTGGTAGATATCTATTAATTTATTAATTTTATATTTAAGGGGTCCAAGGATTTCATTAAAATTTATTGTAAAATGATAAAAGCTAGAAAGAATTTTATTTAAGGATTTCTTATCACCCATGAGCAACGCATTTGATATTTCAAAACTATCAAATGAAGATGTAGTGTTAAAAAATGCTGACAACGTTTCATTATCAATTTTCTTATCTTTAGTAATTAAAGATAACTTTTCTAATCCACTGTTAATATCATTTCTATTAAGCTTATTAATATTGAATAGTTGATCAATTGTTTCTGATGGCACCTTAACTCCAAGAGAAGCCAAACCATTTCGTAGTAACGATTGAAGTGATTTCTCATCATCATCATAGCAAGCAACACAAGCTATAAAGGATTGTTTTTCTGAAATATTTCTTAATGCACTTTTTTTTTGTAAATTTTCAGAGATTAATATTAATTTTTTCTCTAATTCTTCTAATTTAATATAATCTAATAATTTATCAGTTGCATCTTCTATTACTAAAATTTCTTTTTCTCCAAATAAACTATCTTGATTTAGATATTGATCTAAAATTTCAACATTACTTTTCAGAGCATCCTCTTTAATAATTCTTACTTTATAATCATTTTTTTTGTAAATATTTGATACCTTATTAATAATTTCATTTTTTAAATGAAAATTTTCTCCATATACATGAATGATTTTATAATCTTCGAAAAGTTTTTCGTAATTAAGTGAAAAACTTTTAATGATCATTTCTGGCTAGAAATTATTTGTGCTTGAATTGCAAATGTTAACTGTTGTATTAAATTGGTAATAATATTTTCATTTTCAATTCTTTTTACTTCATCATCTGTAGAAACGTTATTTGTTACACTTATTACCCTGCTATCACTTAAACTTTCACTGCCAATTAACTTATTTTCTTTATCAAATATTTGAAAATTAATTGTAACTGACACACGTTCTTCCGTAGTTATTCCTGCCGTATCTTTAGTGACAGATGAAGAGCTTTCGTTGATATTTAATTTTAGTGAGTAAGCATTTTTTAGATTTTGTTCTACAGGAATATTTAAATTATTTTTAAGATAATAGGTTAGACCGCTTGGTCCTTCAAAATCTATTTTATTAATTTTAACGCTACTTAAATCTACATTCTTCAATATTGGCGAGAATCCACATGATGTAAATAATAAAACAAAAAATATATAAAAAGTTTTTTTCATTTTTATTTAACCACGATATTAACCAATTTATTCTTAACGTATATCTTTTTTAATATATTCTTTTCTGAAATTAATTTCTTTATGTTTTCCATTGCTATGGATTGATTGATGATACTCTCTTCATCCTGGTCGGGTATTGTTTCTAATAATGCTTTCTTTTTTCCATTTATTTGGATCACAATATTTATTTTGTCATTTTTAATTAAGTTCTCATCATGAGTGGGCCAAGATGATTTATGAATATCCTGGTTCATATATAGCCTTTCCCAACATTCTGAAGCAACATGAGGAATAAATGGATAAATTAATATTAAAAAATCTTTGAATGCTTTTAAAAATGCTGATTTTTCAGCTTTATTTTCATGGAGCATTTTTGAGACAAAATTAATAAACTCATAAAACTTAGCAACGGCAACATTAAAATGGAAATGTTCAATATTATAGGTCGTTTCTTTAATCAGTTTATTTATTGCTCTTTGATACTTAATTTTTTCATCTTCATTAATAGTATGTTGGTCACCTATGTTTTTAATCATCTCAGAGATCGTCCATACTTTTTGAATAAATTTATATGACCCTGAAATTCCTTCATCACTCCATTGAATATCTCTTTCTGGGGGGCTGTCCGATAACACAAACCATCTAACTGCATCGGCGCCATACAAATGAATGACTGTTTCGGGATCAACAACATTTTTTTTTGATTTTGACATTGATTCTGAAGGTCCAACTAAGATTTTTTCTTTTGTGTTTTTTTCAAAAAATTCACCATTTTTTTCAATGACATCTTCTGGAAAAACCCAATCGCCTTTTGAATCTTTAAAAGTTTTATGACAGACCATTCCTTGAGTGAACAATCCTTTAAACGGTTCTTTAATTTCAAAATTTGTACCTTTTGTAATCGCTCGTGTAAAAAATCTTGAGTAAAGTAAATGTAATATGGCGTGTTCAACACCACCAATATATTGATCTACTGGCATCCAATATCTTGCATCTTCTTCAGAAAACCCTTCGACGGAATTTCTACTTGAACAAAATCTTAAAAAATACCAAGAAGAATCTACAAATGTATCAAGAGTATCAGTCTCTCTTATTAAAGTTTTTCCAGTCTTTGAGCATTTTTTAACTTTCCAATCTGGGTGGTGATCAAGAGGGTTGCCAGGTTTATTAAAATTTATATCTTCAGGTAATTTGACAGGTAGTTCCTCTTCAGGAACTGGGATTACATTTCCATCTCCATCATAAGTCACAGGAATAGGACAACCCCAATATCTTTGTCTAGAAATTCCCCAATCCCTTAGTCGATAAGTTGTTTTGGCTACTCCAATTTTTTTCTTTTCTATTTCCTCGATTATTTTTAATTTCCCCTTATCAACATCAAGATTATTTAAAAAATCGGAATTAATTATTTTTCCATCACCGGTATAAGCTTCATTAGTAATCTTGAAACCTTCACTTTTTTGATCAGCGGGCAATATTACAGGAATAACTTCTAAATTATATTTATTTGCAAAATCTAGATCTCTCTGATCGTGACCTGGACAACCAAATATAGCTCCTGTTCCATATTCCATTAAAACAAAATTTGAGAAGAAAACTGGTAGAGTTTTATTTTTTATAAAAGGATGCTCAACTAGATAATTAGTTTTGAAACCTAATTTTTCAGTTTTTGCGATTGCTTCATCGGTATTTCCTGTCTTATAAACTGTATGTTTAAAATTAATAAATTCACTTTCTTTTTCATATTTTTTTGAAAGAGGGTGATCAACCGCAAGAGCTATAAAAGAAGCTCCAAAAATAGTATCAGGCCTAGTTGTGAAAACAGATATAGTTTCTTTTTGTTCTTTGATTTTAAAATTAATTTCACAACCTATGGATTTACCAATCCAATTTTTTTGCATTATTTTTACTTTTTCAGGCCATTCTTTAAGAGTATTTAATGACTGATCAAGCTCATCCGCATAGGCGGTTATTTTAAAAAACCACTGAGAAAGTTTTTTTTGAACAACTTGAGCTCCTGATCGCCAGCCTTTTCCATCGATAACTTGCTCGTTCGCAAGCACAGTATTGTCAACAGGATCCCAGTTTACTAAACTTTCTTTTTTATAAACTAATCCTTTTTTTAAGAGTTCTAAGAAAAATTTTTGTTGGTGTTTATAGTAATCTTCATTACAGGTTGATACTTCTCTTTCCCAGTCTATTGAGAAGCCTAGTAATTTTAATTGGCTCTTCATAGTTTCTATATTGTTTAATGTCCATTCTTTCGGGTGAAGTTTTTTTTGTATAGCCGCATTTTCTGCAGGCATCCCAAAAGAGTCCCAACCCATAGGATGTAAAACATTAAATCCATTTAATCTTTTATAATTTGCAATCACATCTCCAAGTGTATAATTTCTAACATGCCCCATATGAATTTTGCCCGACGGGTATGGAAACATTTCTAAACAATAATACTTGGGCTTCTCTCTTGACTGTGAGGCTTGAAAAGTATTGTTATTTTTCCAATATTCTTGCCACTTTTTATCAACGGTAGCTGGATTAAACTTTTCAATATGCATGGCCAGAATTTACTTATTTAATTATCTGTAGCAATTAATTTAAGAAAAGAAATTAATTTTTTATTTAATTGTTTCTCAATAAAACTTATCGAGGAAAACCCAGGACTATTTGAAACTATAATTTTATTGATATTTTTTTCATTAATCCCACCCAGAGCATGTATTTTTGCTTTATTGTAAAAACTTGATTTAATTTTTCTATAAAAGTTTAGACCAATACCCCTTTTTGAATATTCTGAAAATGTATCAAATATTGGAGATAAAAATATTTCTTTACATCCTTGCGAAATTTTTTTTCTGATTTCAACCTCATTATGAGCTGAACCAATAATATTAAATCTTGTATTAGAAAAATATTTTTTTGTATTAAAGCTAGGTAAGTAGATTCCGTTACAATTAAGACGTACTGCTAATTTTTCATCATTAGAGATGTAAAACTTAAATCGTTTTTTCTTACAGTATCTTGAGAGTATAGCTGCATTTTTCTCATAATTTTCTTTTTTATAATTTCTATAAATAATATTTATATTCTTTAATTGATTAAGGTTTTCTTTTTGAGTATCGTTTAATTCGTTTATATAAAAATAAATTTTTAGCACAGAACTATGAGTATAGTACAAAACTTTAAAAATATTCAAAAAGAATTATTAGAAAATAATTTAAATTTAAAAATTATTGCTGTTAGCAAAACATTCGAATTAAATCATATTCAGCCTCTTATTGATCATGGACACATGATCTATGGCGAAAATAAAGTTCAAGAGGCTAAAAGAAAATGGGAAGAAACTCAAAAACAAAATAGTAATCTTGAACTTCATTTAATTGGAGGTTTACAAACAAATAAAGCAAAAGATGCAGTCAAAACATTTAAATTTATTCATTCAGTAGATCGAGAAAAATTAATCAATGCCTTGGCCTCCGCAGAGGTCGCTTTGGCAATTAGAAGAAAATATTTTTTACAAATTAACACCGGTGAAGAAGATCAAAAATCTGGATCAAATATTGAAGCGGCTTTTGATTTATATCAATATGCTAAAAATAAATTAAATATTGTAGGACTTATGTGTATCCCTCCTGTAGATGAGCCCGCCAAAAAACATTTTGAAATTTTATGTGAGTTATCTAAAAAATTAAATTTAAGTGAATTAAGTATGGGCATGAGTCATGATTATATCGAAGCTGGGCTTTGTGGGGCAACTTATATTCGGGTAGGTAGTAAAATTTTTGGAGAAAGAGGTTAGGCTACAATTTTAATTTTAGTTTTTTTCGATATTGTTTTTAGCACTTCTAACAAATCATTTTTTTTTAATCCTATACAACCCATCGTTCCCGAATAGTTTTTTTTTGCTAAATGGATAAAAATTGCGCTACCTTTATTTTTTACAATTGGTCTCGTATTATAATTAATCACTATAATAATATCGTAAAGATTATCTTTTCTAAAAAGTTTTTCCTTATTTTTATCCTTTGTAAAAATTAATTTATTATAGAATTTGCTATTGGGATCATCACACCAACACATGTGTTTTTTAATAATATATTTTTTGAGTTTTGTTTTGATGTTTTTTGTTCTGTCTTTTCGATAAAAGACTTTTCCAAGAGAAAATGTACCTGAAGGGGTTTTTTGATCACCCTCCCTTTTGTTTTTTGTAATACCCTTTTTCCCTAAAGCACACTTATAAAGCTTTTTTTTGTGTATAAGCATACCGTTTTTATTTACTATGATCATATAAATTTATATTTTAATTCTATGCAAAACTACTCAATCATTACTGTGGGGTCATCTGTTTTTTTTGAATGTATGAAAGAGCAAAAAAGTGAGTATAATTTACAAAATTTGAAAAATTTTAAAGAGGTAAAAGAGATCCTCAAAACGCCTCTTATAGATATCTATGTATTCCTATTCTTTATTGACGACTTAGAAAAACTAGATTTGAAAGAATTAAAAAAAATTAAATATCCAAAAATTTTTTTTTCTAAAAAAAGTGATAATTTTAAAACAATTAAAAAAGACAATGTTTTAAGCAGTTTTTTAGTATTGCCTATCAATTATCAAGATTTAGAAAAAATTATTAAACTTGTAATTTTAAAATTCAAATTTTTATTCCAATCCAAATTAGAAATTGGAAAATATCAAATAGATAAAAATGAAAGAACTATTTCTTTCGGAAAAAAATCAGTGAAATTAACCGAGAGAGAATTGGATATTATTTTATATTTATCAGGAAAAAAAGAAGGAGCCTCAAAGCAAGAAATTATGAAAGATATTTGGGCTCATGGAGAAGAAATAGATTCTCATACATATGAAACTCATCTCTATCGTTTAAGACAGAAAATTCAAAGTAAACTTAAAGATAAAACATTTATCTCTGTAGAAGATGGTAAATATTCCATTACTTAATGAAAGAATTATTTATTGTTTTAGGAAATCAGCTCTTTCATCCAAAATATTTTAAAGATTATAAGTCTTCTCTAATATATCTATCCGAGGATTTTGGCCTTTGTACATTTGAAAAACATCATAAGCAAAAGATTGTTTTTTTCCTTTCTTCAATGCGATCATTTAGAGATGAATTGGAAAAAAATGGTCATCAAGTAATTTATAAAAAAATCGAAGAAAAAGATTTTAAAGAAAGTTATATAAAAAAATTAGATCACGTTTTAAAAAAAAATAAAATAGATTGTGTTAGATTTTTTGAAATTGAAGATAAACCGTTTGAAAAAATAATTACCTCTTTTTTAAAAAAAGAAAAAATTAATTACAAAGTCTTAAAAACACCAATGTTTTTAAGTAGTCGCGAGGATTTTAAAAATTATCTTAAAACATCCAAGAAGCCTTTTATGGCTAATTTTTATAAAGCGCAGAGAACAAAATTTAATATTTTAATTAATAAAGATAAAACACCCAAAGGTGGAAAGTGGAGTTTTGACGGCGATAACAGAAAGAAACTTCCAAAAGATATTAAATTACCCAAACAGCCAGTTTTTAAAGAAACGGAGCACACAAAAAAACTTAAGCAAATAGTCGATGAAAAATTTTCTAAACACCCTGGAGATATTAGGCAGTTCTGGATTGGGACAACGCGAAAAGACGCAAAGTTAGTTCTAGATAATTTTTTAAAAAATAAACTGGGTTTATTTGGGGATTATGAAGATGCCGTGGATCAAAGAGATCGCATTTTATTTCATAGCGCACTTAGTCCTTTAATTAACAATGGTTTGATTACACCGGAGGAGATTTTAGTTGAACTGATGAAATATGAGAAAAAAGTAAGCATTAATTCTTTCGAAGGTTATTTAAGACAAGTGATTGGTTGGAGAGAATTTATGAGAGGAATTTATCAAAATTTTGATGACAAAATGCAAAAATCAAATTTTTTTAATCATCGCAACAAAATGAAAAACACTTGGTACGAAGGTACTACCGGTTTAGATCCTTTAGATCATGCAATTAGAAATGCAAAAAATTATGCTTGGTCTCATCACATTGAAAGATTAATGATTTTATCAAATATTATGAATCTCTGTGAAATAGAACCGAAGCAGGTTTATAAATGGTTTATGGAAATGTTTATGGACTCATCAGATTGGGTCATGTCCCCAAATGTTTATGGAATGGGATTGTTTAGTGATGGAGGTACTTTTGCCACTAAACCTTATATTTGTGGATCTGCATATTTTTTAAAGATGATGGATTTTAAAAAAGGTCCTTGGTGCATTATTATGGACGGGTTGTATTGGAGATTTATAGATAAAAATAAAGTATTTTTTAATAAAAATCCGCGCTTATCAATGATGGTAAGAATATTAGAAAAAATGAAACCAGAAAGAAAAAAAGATATTTTTAATGCTGCAAACTCTTTTATAAAATCTAATACGTTATGAAAAATAAAAATCCTATCGCTAAGGATTTAAGGTCTTCAAAATATAAAAAAAGAGTTGTTCAGCCCAAAAAAGGAAAAGGTAGCTTTAAAAGGAAAAAAAAGTAATATTGCCTTAGTTTTCAGGGGCGGTTTAGCCTGAGATGTACCCTTTAAACCTGATCCAGATAATGCTGGCGGAGGAAGAAAACTTATGAATACAATTTTAATTATCTCATTATTTGTTGTTTGCCTAGGGTTTATGTCCTTTGGTTATTATGTTTCCAGAGGAAAAATTTCTCAATCAGCTTTTTTAGTTAGCGACCGTAATATTAATACCTTTAGTTTAACATTTAGTTTAACCGCTTCTTGTTTTGGAATTTGGATACTCGTAGGACCTGCGGAAGCATCCACTTGGGGCGGTATTGGAGCTGTTATGGGTTATGCAGCCGGTCAAAGTTTTGTTTTTTTATATTTTGCAAATATTGGAGAGAAAATTAGAAAAATTTTACCAGAGGCAAGAAGTTTAACTGAAGTAATTGAAAAAAGGTATAATCAAAAAGTTTTAAAATTAATTTTAATTTTAACTATTCTTTATCTGTATGTTTATTTTTGTGCTGAAGTTACCGCTATTTCAAAAGTTGTAAATTTAGTTCTTGGTATACCGTTGTGGTTAACAGCAGCTTTAATTATTACTTCAACCTTGGTTTATTCATTAAAAGGTGGTTTAAAAATATCAATTATTACAGATAAAATACAATTTTGGATTATAATTATTTTTTTAATAATAATTTTTATTATTTTAAGTAAAAAAATAAGTTTTCTGTCTCCAAGTATACTTATAGATAAATCATTTAAATTAAGTTTAAATTTTAATGGTTTTACCGCGGGTCTTACTTTTTTTATCGCTGTTTTTGCAACAAATTTATTTGATCAAGGGATTTGGCAAAGAGTCTATGCTTCTAAAAATATTGAAGTTTTAAAAAAAGGTTTTAAAGCATCTTTTTACATTGTTTTTGTTTCGATATTATTTTTAGGTTTAATTGGAATTTATGCATCGTATAACAATCAAATTAAAGACCCAAGTATAATCATTTTTTCATTATTAGTTAATAAAGATTATATTCTAATTAATTTAATAATTTTAATTTTATCTTTAACGTTAGTTTTAAGTAGTCTAGATACTTTAATTGTAAGCATTTCAAGTCTATTTCTAATTCATACAAAAAAATTTCTTAAACAAAAAAAAATAAATAATTTTTATATTGCTTCTGGAATCATTTTAGCTGGATCTGCCTTTTATATTTCATCAAAAGGGATAAGCGTTTTGTACCTATTTTTATTTGCTGATTTACTATGTTGTGCAGCTGCAATCCCTATTTTTTATGGTTTTTACAATCACCAAATAAATCACCAGAGCGTTTTTCGATCAATTATCTTTGGAGTTTTTTTAGGCTTATTATTATTTCCAAGTTTAGACTTTTCAAAAAGTTTACTAGTTGGAATTCTGTTTGACAGAGGTATTTTTCCTACAATAATTACAAATTATCTTTTATTTTGGTCTTTTGTAGTTGCTTTTTTATCACCACTGATTTTAATAAAAAAAAAAGTGAACTAAATTTAGTCTAGACGAGCACCAATTTTTTGTATGATTTTAGATGCCATTTCTGTACCAAGTTTAAGGCTTTCATGTGGATTTTTGTTATTAGTATATCCATGTAAAAATCCTGCAGCAAAAAGATCTCCTGCTCCGGTAAGATCAACAATATTTAAATTTGTTTTTGCTTGTGTTTCAAACACATCATCTCCATCTAAGGCCATTGAGCCTTTATCCGAACGAGTAATAATGAAAAGTTTATTTAACGACTTTCCAAACTCAATAACCTCGTCAAAACTTTTTGCATCGATAAGTGATATTGCCTCTTTCTCATTAGAAAAAATAATATCTAATTTATTTTTTACCAAATCTAAAAAACTGCTTTTATGTCGGTCGACACAAAATGGATCAGAAAGTGACATGGCCGACTTATTTGCGAAAGAAAGGGCTTTTTCAAAAGCTTTTGTTGGTCCCCCTTCATCCCACAAATAACCTTCTAGAAATGTAATCTCAGAAGCTTTAACTGCTTGTTCATCAATATCTTGATCATTAATTTGTCCAGCTATCCCTAAAAAAGTACACATTGTTCTTTCAGAGTCTGGAGTAATTAAGATTAAGCAAGTACCCGTTGGAATATTTTCTTCTTTAGTTTTGTAAAAATATTCAACATTTTCTTTTTTTAAACCTTCTATATATTTCTGTCCAAGATCATCGGAATTGACTTTACCAATAAATCCAACGTGATCACCGAGTTGTGACATCCCAACAATAGAATTAGCAACAGATCCGCCAGAAACAGTATTTTCAATTTTTAAATTAAATAAAAGTTTTTTAAACTCTTGTTCATCAATTAATTTCATTGTTCCTTTTGTAAGATTATGATCTTGTATAAATTGATCATCAACTTTACATAAAACATCTACGATTGCGTTACCTACTCCTAGTACTTTCATTTTAAGCTTTCTTGGTTAAAATTGCCCTTTTTCTGTTTGGATTGCATTGTTTACATATTTTACATTTCAAGCCAAAGCAATCCCTGGCTTTGCAAAATTCCCTTCCATAAAAAATAATTTGTAAATGTAGCTTGTTCCAGTTTTTTTTGGGAAAAAGATCTTTCAAATCCTTTTCAGTCTGAGTGACGTTTGTACCATTTGTTAATCCCCATCTTTGTGCGAGTCGATGAATATGAGTATCCACCGGAAAAGCTGGATAACCAAATCCTTGTGACATCACCACACTTGCAGTTTTATGTCCAACTCCAGGCAATGCTTCAAGTTCTTCAAAAGTTTTAGGAACTTTTCCATTATGTTTATCAATTAGAATTTTTGATAGGTAATAAACACTTTTTGATTTCATTCTAAAAAGACCAATTTTTTGAATGAGTTTTTCTATTTTTTTTTGACCTAATTTTACAAAGTGTTCTGGCTTATTATATTTTGGATAAATATTTTTTGTAACATTATTAACATTCAAGTCTGTACATTGCGCAGACAATAATACTGAAATTAAGAGAGTGAAATTATTAGTGTGGGTTAGGGGAGAAGGTGTTCTAGGATATAGTTTGTTAAGTTCTTTAAGTATTATTTTTGCTTTATCTTTTTTCTCTAATTTCACAAAAATTATTTGATACCTAGAACATGGTGCATATTATACAAACCTGGCTTTTTGTTTGCTAGCCACTTGGCAGCACCTATTGCACCTTCAGCAAATAAGTCTCTAGAATGAGCAGTATGTTGAACTTCTAATTTCTCCTTTTTATTTTCAAATATTACAGAGTGAGTACCAGGTATTTTGCCTTTTCTAAGAATATAAAAATTTAATTTATTGGTTTTTCCTTTACCTTTTTTATTTAGAAAAATTTTTCCTTGTATTTGTTTTAAGCTTTTTGATTTACCGTCAGCAACGGCATGTCCAAGCATTAATGCAGTTCCAGATGGATAGTCGATTTTTTTAGCATGATGAGCATCATGAATTTCCATTTGATAATCGTTCATAAAACCTTTTGATAAAATTTTAGATACAAACTGCATTAAATTAATTCCAAGGCTCATATTTCCTGATTGCAAGATTGGAATTTTTTTCGATGCTTTTTTAATAGTATCCCAATGTTTTTTCTGAAAACCCGTGGTTCCAATAATTACTTTTTTTTTATGTTTGATCGCTAACTTTAAAACTTCAAGGGTACAGTTGGGTCGTGTAAAATCAATAATCACATCCGTCCCCTTAAAAGCGGCATCTGTATTTTTTTGATATTTTACTCCAGCTTTTTTAAATTCTTTATATTCAGTGGCTGAGTATAGTTTAAGTTCTTTATCTTTTTGAGTATTTTTAATTAGCAACTGACCCATACGACCAAGGCCACCTGTTACTGTAATTTTAATTTTTCTCATTAATTGATGTTTTCCCAAAATTTTTTTGCTTTTTTTATAAAACTTTGATTTTCAGGATTGTTTTTAGAATCTTCTAAATCTTTAAATTTTTCAAGTAATTCTTTTTGTTCATTACTTAATGATACTGGAGTTTCCACTTTAATTTGTAAATAAAGATCACCATTGCCACCACCTCGTAACATAGGCATACCTTTATCTCTCAACCTTAGTTGTTTTCCTGATTGAGTTCCCTCTGGAATCTTTACTTTTGATTTTGTTCCATCAATATTAGGCACTTCAATAGATGTACCTAGAGCAGCATCTGCAATAGATATTGGAAGTTCATAAAATAAATTTTCTTCTTCTCTTTCAAAGATTTCATGTTTTCTAACTTGTATATAAACATATAAATCTCCATCGGCACCACCTTTAGAGCCAGCCTCACCTTTTCCAGATAGTCTTATTCTAGTTCCATCATCCACACCTTTTGGTATTTGAATTGTAAGTGTTTTCTTTTTTTTCTGAGTTCCAAAGCCACTGCAATCCTTACATGGTTTACCAACAACTTCACCTTCACCTCTGCAGTCCGGACAAGTTTGTTGAACTGTAAAAAAACCTTGTTGTGATCTTACCCTTCCGTCTCCACCACAAGTTCCACAGGTTTTTGGATTTGATCCTGGCTTTGCTCCACTACCTGAACAAGTTCCGCATTTTTCTGATGAATTGATATTAAATGTAGTTTTTTTTCCTTCGTACGCTTCTTCAAGAGAAACTTCTAAATTTATTTTTAAATCAGACCCCCTTTGACCTCTTGATTTTCTTCGGCCTCCACCTCTGTTCCTTCCGGAGCCCATAAAGTCTCCGAAAAAATCATCAAAAATATCTGAAAAGGACCCTGAATCAAAACCGCCAAAGTCATTAAAACCTCCTTGACCTCCACCCATATTTTCAAAAGCTGAGTGACCAAATTGATCATAATTACTTTTTTTATTTGGATCGGATAAAATTTGGTAAGCTTCTGTGGCGTCTTTAAATTTTGTTTCAGCAGACTTATCACCTGGGTTTCTGTCAGGATGATATTTCATTGCAAGTTTTCTGTATGCGCTTTTTATTTCCTCTTTTGATGCATTACGATTTACACCAAGAGTTTCATAAAAATCCGCTTTAGACATGACTCAGCTTCCTATCCGCTTAAAATTTAAGCGTTATTTTTTATCTTTATCGTCTTTTACTTCTTCGTATTCAGCATCAACTACATCTTCTTTTTTATCATCAGATCCAGTTTCAGCTTTTCCTTCAGAGCCTTGTGACTTCGGATCAGCTTTTGCCTGTTGTTCTTTGTAAATTGCTTCTCCAAGTTTCATAGATGACTGAATTAGAGTTTGAGTCTTAGTTTTGATATCTTCAATTTTATCAGCTGCTATTGCATCTTTTAAATTTTGAAGATCTGTTTCAATTGTTTTCTTGTCAGCGTCACTAATTTTACTACCGTGATCTTTGAGGCTTTTTTCAGTTGAAGCGACCAAAGATTCAGCTGAGTTTTTTGCATCAACCTCTTCTCTTTTTTTCTTATCCGCTTCTTTGTTAGCTTCAGCATCTTTCACCATTTTTTCAATTTCTTCATCTGAAAGTCCGCCTGATGCTTGGATTTGAATTTTTTGCTCTTTGCCTGTCCCTTTATCTTTTGCAGAAACACTTACAATTCCATTAGCATCAATATCGAACGTTACTTCGATTTGAGGTACACCTCTTGGTGCTGGAGGAATTCCAGTTAAATCAAATGTTCCAAGTAATTTGTTGTCAGCTGCCATTTCTCTTTCACCCTGGAAAACTCTAATAGAAACAGCTGGCTGGTTATCTTCTGCAGTTGAGAAAACCTGACTTTTTTTAGTTGGGATTGTGGTATTTTTTGAAATTAGTTTTGTTACAACTCCACCAAGTGTTTCAATACCTAACGACAACGGTGTAACATCTAGAAGTAGAACGTCTTTTACATCGCCTTGTAATACACCCCCTTGAATTGCAGCACCCATTGCAACAACTTCATCAGGGTTAACACTTTTACTAGGTTCTTTTCCGAAGAAGTTTTTCACAGTTTCAATTACTTTTGGCATTCTTGTCATACCGCCAACAAGAATAACTTCACCAATTTCACCTGCAGATAAACCAGAATCTTTTAATGCAGTTTTGCAAGGTTCAATAGTTCTTTCAATTAACTCTGCACATAGAGACTCAAGTTTTGCTCTAGTTAGTTTGATATTTAAATGTTTTGGACCCGTTTTATCAGCAGTGATAAATGGAAGATTTATTTCAGTTTGAGTTGAAGAAGATAACTCGATTTTTGCCTTTTCAGCAGCTTCTCTAAGTCTTTGAAGAGCAAGTTTATCTTCTTTTAAATCAATAGCGTTATCTTTTTTAAATTCACTAGCTAAGTAATCTACAATTGTTGCGTCAAAATCTTCACCACCTAATGTTGTATCTCCATTAGTTGACTTGACCTCAAACACTCCGTCACCAAGCTCTAAAATTGATATATCAAATGTACCACCACCTAAGTCGTATACAGCAACTGTCTTGGCATTTTTTTTATCTAATCCATAAGCCAATGCAGCCGCAGTTGGTTCGTTAATAATTCTTTCAACTTCTAAACCAGCAATTTTTCCCGCATCTCTAGTTGCCTGCCTTTGTGAATCGTTAAAATACGCCGGTACCGTAATGACCGCTTTTTTAACTTCACTTCCTAAATATTTTTCTGCAGTTTCTTTCATTTTTTGTAAAACGAAAGCTGAAATTTGACTTGGTGAATATTTTTCACCTTTAGACTTTACCCAAGCATCTCCGTTATCTGCCGCAATAACTTTATAAGGAAGTCCCTCAACATCTTTTTTTACGGCTGCTCCATCAAATTTTCTTCCAATTAATCTTTTAACTGCATAGAAAGTATTTTCTGGATTTGTTACTGCTTGTCTTTTAGCTGAAGCACCAACTAATTTTTCACTTTCGGTAAATGCTACAACTGAAGGTGTAGTTCTTGCGCCCTCTGAGTTTTCAATAACTTTTGGCTCATTACCATCCATAATGGCAACACACGAATTTGTTGTTCCTAAATCAATTCCTATAATTTTTGACATAATTAAATTTTGCTCCTTCACTTAATATCTTTTCATATGGGATCGTTTTCTGCATTTGCAAGATAGATCGCTAAAAAATTATTAGTGTTAAAAAAATGTTATTTTGCTTGTTTTTTAGACACAAAAACCATGGACGGTCTTAGTAATCTTTCATGCATCAAGTAACCTTTTTGCATTTCTTCTAGAACAGTTCCGGGTTCTTGATCACTTTCTTTTTCCCCGATAGCTTGATGCAGGTTTGGATCAAAGGATTTTCCTACGCAATCAATGTATTTAATTGAATTTTTTTCAAGTGTATTTTGTAACTCTTTTTCAATCATCTCTATACCGCTTAAGATATTTTTAAATTCTTCAGTTTTAAATTTCTCATCATTCTTAAAGATCTGAAATGCACGGTCTAAATTATCAGTAAGGTTTAAAATTTGTTGTGCAAAATTAAAGGAACCATATTTTAAAATATCCTCTTTTTCTTGCTCATGGTTTTTTCTAAGATTTTGATTCTCAGCTAAAAGTCTTAAATATTTATCATTTATCTCATTAAATTTTGTCTCTAGATTGTTGTCTTTTGTTTCTTCTTTATCAGAGGCAGTATCATTATTGTGAACTTCATCATTACCATTGATCTCTTTACCAATATCTTCAGCAGGAGCTTCGTCTTGTTTATTAGTTTCGTTTTGATTTTCAGTCATATTTAAATTGTTTGCATGCTATATAATGATAGATTATTAAATTCCAAGGCTTTATGAGAAATAATAGATCAAACTTTCAATTAAGATCCGTAGAAATTATTCCAAATTATATAAAAAATGCTGATGGTTCATGTTTAATTAAATTTGGAAATACTCATGTAATTTGTACCGCATCTTACGAAGACAAGGTTCCAAGATGGCTAAAAGGTTCAGGCAAAGGATGGGTAACATCAGAATATGGAATGCTGCCAAGATCTACAAATGAAAGAATGAGACGGGAGGCATCGGTTGGAAAAATAGGAGGCAGAACTTCAGAAATTCAAAGATTAATTGGTAGATCCCTAAGAGCAAGTATAGATCTTAATTTATTGGGTGAAAATCTTATAACCATTGATTGTGATGTTATTCAAGCAGATGGAGGGACTCGAACAGCTTCTATTACAGGTGGTTTTGTTGCTCTTAAACAATGTGTAAATATTTTAAAAGATAAGGGAATTATAAATACAAATCCCATCAAAAATCACGTTGCAGCAATTAGTTGCGGAGTGGTTCAAGGTGATGTTTTGGTTGATCTTGATTATCTTGAGGATAGTTCAGCCGATATAGATGCAAACTTTGTAATGAATGATGAAGATCAAATTATTGAATTGCAGTTAACTGGCGAGCAAACAACATGTTCAGAAGACCAATTAAATGAGATGATTAAATTATCCAAACAATCAGTTCAGCTTTTAATTCAAAGGCAAAAAGAAGCTTTAAGTGCATAAACTTTACGAATTAAAAAAAGTTAAAAAAATTTTAATTGCCACAAATAACCCGGGAAAATTTAGAGAGTTAAAAGAAATTTTACCTAAAAAAATTAGATACTTAAAACCAAAAGATTTTAATTTAAATGAACCAGTTGAGAATGGCAAAACATTTAAAGAAAATGCTAAAATTAAATCAGTTTTTGCTGCTAAAAAAAGCGGCTTAATTTGTATATCAGATGACTCAGGTCTTGAAGTTGATGCTTTAGATAAAAAGCCTGGAATTTTTTCTGCACGTTGGGCAGGAAAAACTAAAAATTTTGACATTGCTATAAAAAAAATTTTTAATTTATTAAATAAAATTAAAAAATTAAATTCTAAAGCTCGTTTTATTTGTGCCATTTCATTAGCATTTCCAAATGGAAAATCCTTTGAATTTCAGGGCAAAGTTGAAGGAAAAATTTCTTTCCCAGCGCGAGGCAAAAAAGGATTTGGGTATGATCCTATTTTTATAGCGAAGGGGAAGAAAATAACTTTTGCACAGATGAATAAAAAAGAAAAAAATTTAATATCTCATCGGTTTGATGCTTTTAAAAAGATAAAAAAATACTTTAAATTTTCTTAAACTTTTTACCCTCAATTTTATATAGAAATAACTCTCTGTTTGTTTTATTTTCTTTTATTGTGAATGAGCCAGTTTTACCTTTGTAAGAGCCATTAAACATAGAAGCTTTTAGTTCAGGGTCGCTATTTGAAAACCATATTGATGCAATCAGAGGGATAATATCAAATGTAAGAGATTCAAGATGATAAATATTTCTCCCATAATTTTTTTTATATTTTTGATCCAATTCTCGAAAACCCTTTAAGTCGATAGAAGGAAAGATTAGATTTTCTAGTGACGGTTCTATTAAATACTTTTTATCAAACCATAAATTTAGAGTAACAAACTGAACATCTTTATAGTTTACATCATAAAAATCAAAGAAAGCAATTGATGCAATAAGTTCATTACCAAAAGCTGAGACGAAAGTATTTTTAAAATTAACAGGCTCCGATGTATCATGTTTTTTTAGGCTTTCAATTAAATCTAAATTTTTTTCACCTTCAATGCTTTCAAGTTTTTTTATTTTTTCTAAATGAAAATTATTTCTTTTCTCAAAGTTTGTAATTTTTTTTGTCTGTTTATCAATGTCATTAAAATTTTTAAAAAACACTGGACGATGATTATTGGAATGATTTTTTTTTATTTTCTCATAAACTTTTTTTGAAAAGTTACTATTATCACCAAAAAAAACAAAGTTAGTTTTATCTAAAACTTTTTGTAAAGACAAAATTTGTGAGGTTAGGTTTACTCCAAAATTTATGACATTTGGAAATGTTTTGTTTTCATGATTATTATAAGAAATAAAAATCTTATCTTTAAACTTTTCCTGATTACTTATTTGGTTTAGTGTTTTAAAAAAAACTGGCCCAACAAAAATGTCGACATTTTTCTCAATTCCTTTTTGAAAGGCTAATCTTGCTCCTTCTGCAGAACTTTTAGTATCAAGTGGAATTACTTTAATGTTAAGGTTTTTTAACTCAAATATAGTAATCAATATGCTTTGATAAATATTTTGACCAACTATTTCATTTTCACCTGTCAAAGGAAGAAACGCGCCAATTTTTAGCTCGGTTTTTGCAAAACTTTTATGATGGTTAACAATTAAGCTAAGTAAAATTATAACTACAATTTTAAAAAGTTTTTTCATTTGTTGCGAACAGTTATACATAATTAAAATATTTGTTAAATTTATGAATATTAAACAACAAATGTTAAAATCTGCCTTATATTTAATACCTACACCCATAGGTAATCTTGAGGATATTAGCACTCGTTCAATATATATTTTAGAACAATCTGATTATATTTTATGTGAAGATACAAGAGTAACATTAAAATTTCTTAATCATTTAAAATTAAAAAA
>CENP01037476.1_pt1 | contig 19703 bp, 11 predicted proteins | sample 361281 | NCBI WGS metagenome assembly CENP01 (sample SAMEA2591122, study PRJEB7988) | marine metagenome | biome: marine biome (ENVO:00000447); feature: deep chlorophyll maximum layer (ENVO:xxxxxxxx); material: saline water (ENVO:00002010), including plankton (ENVO:xxxxxxxx) | depth 70 m | reverse complement strand
GCCTGGCCTCTTCAATTACCTGTAAGTTGCGATGCAAAGTGCTTTGCGGAGCGAGCAATAAAGTTAGTTCAGGCGCTCTATTCAACTATAAAGTGGAAGTAAACCAAGGCAGCACCAAACTTCTAAAAACATCCACACCACTAAATATTCTACAGCCATCACTCCAAATATTGTCTATTAGCCAATCCTTAAATACTTTAGATGTGAAAGATACATTTTCTAGAAAAGTGGTTTTAAGCAACAGCGGCAATGGAAAATTGGTCAAAATAGCTCTTTTCAGAATGCTTGGGTCAGGCCTACAATGGAGAGGTGCTAAACCTAAATTAACCCAAAAGAGCAAGGATACCTTTTGGCACATTTTAGACAGTAGTTATTTTAAAAAAATTGGCAACAAAGACATTTATTTTGATAAACACGAGCAAATCACTTTTGTAGATAGTTTTCAAAATGTAGCTTGTGATTCTTTAGATGTTCACTATCAAGCAATTTGGTATTGCGGGCGCAATATTTGCATTCGACAAAGCAAAAAAGTAGGTAGTCAGATTAGCACCAAAAGTCCCAAAATAAAAACAATCAATACGTCCTATACCACACCTTGCTTTGATTTTTCAAAACCGCATGCACAACGGTCTATATTGGTAAATACAGGAAACGATACTGCAAGAAAACTTACGCTTACCGTGCGGCAATCAAGTAATAATATGCTTAGCGAAGTTCTTACAGACAGCTTTTATTATTCGATGGGAAAAAAAGGTAAGAAAATAAAAATACAAACACTCAGCGTGCTTAGTTACGCAAATAGAAACGGGATTTATGCTTGTTTGGGCAATAATGCAGCAGCTTCAGTGATAGTCGACTTGCCAGCGCTCAATAGCCTAGATAGCATTTATGTTTATTGGCATAGCCGTGCATGTATATCAGAAAATTGTAATGCGGCTTTTTGGAGCAATAGATGGTATACTTTGGTAAATCACCAAAACCAATGTAAAAACCAAATTACAGAAGGCACAACATGGGGTTCATATGGTTATTATCAGTCCATCAGGTTTACTAAATTGGCCCCTACAGACATCAAACCTTCTCGTGATGCAGAGCTAAATTATGAATTCAATTCAGGCAGACTTGTCACGGCAAGTACAGCGGCTAAAAGTTCCTTAGATTTAATTCTTGAAGCTGGTTTAAGTCATTCCTTGCAAGCTGCGGATTTTCAATTTATTCACCAAAATGGGACTTCTTGGAAACCTAATAAGCTGATTAAAAAAGGTGATACCATTCGTGCCGTTTTTTATGGTTCTCCTAAGGTAACGCTAAATCGGGGTGAATTGAAAATAAAGATTAAAGGAAATTGTATCAATACCAAAAACAACAATCTCAAGTACAAAATACAATGGCGTTACAATCCAGACACAACTTGTGCAAAGAATAAATGGTTTCTTCCTTTTTGCGATGAAGACCAGATAAAACTACATTGTTCACCTACTTGTGCTTATGGCTTGCATTTTAACGATTTTTTAGCTGAGCGAATAAGTTTTGGTAAACCAGACAATAATTCTGACGGAATTCCAGACAGTACAGGGAGTATAGACCAAGGCAAGGTGAAAAAGAAGAGAATTATGTTCGGTGATACCCTAAAAGCAACTTTTAGAGGTAAAATTTACTCCAATTCATTTCGATGGAATTATTGCCGTGCCATTAGCAAAATACGTTTAGGAAAATTTTTGGACGTACAATCAGTGCGCGCTAAAATATATCGTTCCAACGTGCAATATTTTAATGGGACAGGTATAAACTACAGTCAAAATACAACGGGTCAAAATAGAACTTTTTCTTTTGATTTGAGTTATGCAGGCCTGACCTCGGGTGGGAGCCGATTACCCACGAATTTTAATTACCAAAATGCAGATAGTATTGAGCTTGAAGTATTGTATATTGTAAATGACAATTATGGAGGAAATATTGGAGAAATGGAGTTTACCAACGAATTCTACATATCCTCCGTAAGCAATCCTTCAGCTAGCCAAAAATTTCAATGCGATACCTTTTCAGACCGACTTAACTTGGTGGGTTATTATTTTACGAATTGGGGGCCAGGAACTTATAATAATTCGGGCTGCAAAGAACAGTACATAAGCCAAAATTTTTACTTAGGTTTAGGGCCATGTTGCTCAAATTACGCGGGAAATGACATATTCCCATATGAGTATAGAAACTGGGCCAATGTAGAAAAAGTAATTGTGCATTTGCCCAAAGGTTTTACATGCCAAGAAGCACGGATGTGGCACTATGGAACCAAAGGTATTGGAAGCATTAGAAACCAATACAATTTAAAAGTATACCCTAGTAGTTCCAACACAAATCAAGTTGTTTTTTCGCTAGATTCTTTGTTCAGTGATAAAGGTGGAGAGTTTTTGCTAAGCGATGATGGTTTTCATGGAGTATTTCAACCAAAAATTACTACCAATTGTGTAGCCAATTCGGGAAGTAATACCGTCAACTATTCTTTTGTTTTTAGGCAAAGAAACCAATTAGGAAACGGTCTTGATACCCTATATTCTAGCAATTCTCGAGACTTAGTAAATATTGAAAAAGCGAGTATAAATATAGTAGCTCAAGAACAAGAAGTAAACCCTGCCAACGATACGGCGATTTGGGTTATTAGTGTTTCAAATACCAACAGACAGGGCATTGCTGAAAAGCTATTTTTTGGCGCAAGAAAATATCAAGGAATGCAGCTTTTGCAGATAAAAGAACTGTCTTCAAACAAGTTGCTCAGTAAGCAAAATGATATTTTTCTTTTTGGTACATTGGCTGCCCAAGCACAAAAGCAGTTCGAAGTGAAAGCAAAATTTACCGCTTGTACACCCAAAAATTTTGATCTGCTTGCTGGTTGGGATTGTGTAAATTATCCAGACTCTTTGGATGACTATGCTTGTCAATTTTCTAAAGTCAACTTATCACTTAAGGTAATTAATACACGTTTAGAAATTTCATTAAACGACAGCAATCAAAAAGTAGATCTTTGTTCACCTCAACAGTACGAAGTGCAACTATCAAATGTTGGTCAATCAAATGTATACAATCCATTTATTGACATATACCTTCAGCCAGGGATGGAGCTATCCGATACACTTTGGCTATTTTATAAATCCGCTCAAGATTCATCATTGGTTAGAAACCCTAGCAAAGTGGCAAACAATGTTTATCGATTCTATTTGGAGCCATATGATGCTCTTCTTAAGAAAAAGGGTATTGAAAAAGTGAATAGTTCGAGGGCGAATGCCCAACTAAAATTTAAAATAAACACCAATTGCAATTTTATAAGTGGTAGTTTTTTTATGCTAAAACCAGGCGGATTTTTAAAATGTGGAGATCCAGTTTATGCAGGCATAACAGCGGGAAAACCTATAAGAATTAAAGGCGTAAAACAACCTTACTATTCGTCACTAAAGTTTACCATGAATCCACTTGATGCATGTAACTATGAAGACAATACAACAGTTAAGTTTCTAAATCTAGGCCCAGATAGCACTACCCAAACAGACAAAATAATCTTTAATGTACCCAAAGGATTTTACATAAATCCTACAAAAACAGTCAGCTTGCATAACGGTATTCAAAAAATAACATATGATACCACAAATGGCAACAACCGCTATATTATGGATATTCCTGTTGGAATAGCCCCTGGGGATAGCGCACATTTCCAGTTGGCTACTTATGTGCTTTCAGACGAATTGGTCTGCGGTCAAGTGCCTTTATATATGCAAGCTGTGGTGATGCAGTCCGTTACCTGTGTGAAGAATAATTCCTCTTGTAAAATATTTGTAAACACTAGCGATCAACTTCTTTTAGATTCTGTTAAGAAAAGTATTTACCAACTGAAGTTTGTAAAAGCAAAATCAATGATGGAATTAAGTGAAGAGTGGGCAGAAATAGATTATGAAATTACCAATATGGGTACGGTAAAAAAGCAAAATATAAACTTGGGAGTTAAGTTAATTTTTGACGCCAATAAAAATGGAATAGTGGATCCTTCCGATACACTGCTTGCGCGAGATACTATCTCGGTAGAAATAAAGAAAAACCAAACCGTCAAACAAAGATTTAGGTATCTCTTACAAAAAGGTCAAGCCTGTAACTTACTATTACATATTGACGCGAAAAGTTGTTTATGTGAAGAGGCTACGGAAGCCGTAGGTAGAATCGTTTTACAAAATGTTCGTTCAGATACGACAATATGTAGCTATGATCCTATTTTGGTTGGAACAAAATCCCCTGCTTATTATACTTATTCTTGGAACGATACCCAAAGAATCAACCAACCAACGAGCAGTTTAGCTTATTTTTCAGCACAAAATTTTACAGCTTCCAATGCAAAACAGTTGATCAAATTGACTACGGATCGAGGCAATTGTAAAAGTGTAGACTCAGCTTTCATCACAGTCTATCCAGCTATTACCATTGACATGAAAGATACCGCCGACATGTGTGAAGGTTTTCCTATACGGATTGGCAATATAGCTGATGGAGGTGTTGGCAGAATTAAACAATACGCGTGGACGCCCCAAGACAGTTTGAGCGACCCATTTTTTACTAGACCTTACGCCAATATTCGTAAGGACAAAAAGTATTTTGTATCCGTAACAGATCCCACGGGTTGTTATCTCCATGACTCGCTTTATGTAAGGGTAAACAAAAACCCTCAAGCTAATTTCATCGTCAATAATGCTTGTGTTTTTCAGCTTGTAGAAACAAAAAATAAAAGCTCGTTCAGCAATCCGCTTGTTACAACAAGTTGGACAATTGGCAAAGACAGTTTCGATGTTTTTGAACCCAAAGTAATGTTTGATAGTTCAGGGCATAAAGCCATCAAATTGTGGATAGTTGATTCTAGAGGATGTCAAGACACTATTCGAGACACTCTGCAAATTTATAAAGCACCCAAGCCAAGCTTGCAAATTGCCAATGGCTGTCAGATGGATTATTTGAGTTATGTGGCAACTACACAATCAACAGATTCTTTTTCACATTATTGGAGGATAAATAATGACTCTATAGTAGGTGATACAGCTATTATTCGTTGGAAAACAGACGGAAAAAAAGAAATTGTGTTGGCGACTCGAACTCCATTTGGATGTGAAGATTATACTATAGATACGACATGGGTTTATCAAAAACCGGTAGCCAATTTTGATTATAAAGAAAAATGTTTAGGAGACACAATTTTCTACATTTCAAAAAACACATCGATTGATACAATATTGAATTATAATTGGCGATTAGATACTCAATTGATAAACAGCAGCAAGCAATTTAAAATGGTGCACAACGATACCGGAAAATTCAATATGAGCTTAGAAATAGAAACCAATTTTGCTTGTAAAGACACGCTGACTAAAATTCTTGATGTATTTCCTAAACCATCAGCCAATTTTGTTGCTTCCAACATATGTCTTGGCGATACTTTACATGCAATAGACCAGGCTATTTTTCCACGGAATAAAGTAAAAGAGATAAAATGGTATTGGAAAAATCAAGAGTTTGTACAAGTAAATCCCCTACTTGTAGTTCCTAAAAAGGGTGGACAAAGCCATATCTGGCAATATGTAGAAAATCAATTTGGTTGTAAAGACTCGATTCAAAAAACATTCTGGACCAAGTCTTTGGTAAGCCCAATAGCCAACTTTTCAGGAAAATGTGAAAACGAATATTTTACTTGGGAAGCTACACCTAGCCCAATAGACTCTTTGAGCGAACTTTTTTGGGTTTTTGAGGGCGATACTATTCAAAAAAGCAATTGGAGGAAAAAATTGTCAAGCGGAGCATATCAAGTTCAACTGTTTACCAAAGCAAAAAATGATTGTATCAAAGATTCTACCTATAATTTTAATTTGTTAGAAAAGCCGCAGGCACAAATAGATATCTCCTTGCCGTGTTCGGATAATTTAGCTCTTTTTAAATCACCTAACATAAATCCTCAATGGACGCTAGGAGACGGTAAAAATAGTGTCTTGGACAGTTTTGAATATGCCTATTCAGATACTGGATTGTACACTGTAAGCCTTATTTTAACTGATGACTTAGGCTGTAAAGACACGGCATTTGAAAACATAAAAATTCAAAACATAGTCAGAGCTAAAATTGTAGCAGACAGTGTTTGCATTGGAGATCAACAAATCATCAATAATGCTTCTGAAGGTTTAAAAACAAGTATTTCCAATTCAATTTTTGATCTAGGTGATGGGAATACAGTAAGCAATCAGAATACCTTGTTATATACTTATCAAAAAAGTGGTCTGTATACTATTTTCCTAAAATTTGAAACGCTACCAAATTGTTTTTATGAGGCTACGAAGTCCATAGAGATATACCCTTTACCCAAAACAGGCTTTGATTTTTTCCCGAATGAAACAGATATTCTAAATGCCAATATTGAATTTATAGACAAAAGTGTTGGTGCTACGAAATACCAATATGAGATTAGTGATAGTTCCCTATATACAGATGCAAGTTTCTTTCACCAATTTTCGGATAGTGGGACTTATGAGATAAAACAAATACTAACTTCAAAGAATGGATGTGAAGATAGTATTGCTAAAATGCTTAAAGTACATTTTTTAGCTACCACTTATATACCCAACGCATTTAGCCCTAATAATAACGATATAAACGAAGCGTTTAAACCCATTGGATTGGGTATGAAATCATATCAAATGAAAATATACAATAGATGGGGTCAATTAATTTTTGATGGTGCCAAAAACCAAGCTTGGAATGGAAAAAAATCACCATTAGGTGTGTATCAATATCAAATAAGAACAGAATCTTATAATGGTGAAGTCAAATATTTAAAAGGTACTGTAAAATTATTAAGATAATTTTTTCCACCTCCAAAAACCAAGCATAGAGAGCAAACCATATGCTGCCATTTGTCCCGCCAAAACCGGTTCTTGTACCTTGAGGTAAAGCCAAACAGAAAAGAAATTAATAACAATCCAATATAACCAAGAAACTAAATAGCGTCTGGCTTCTAAAAAAGTAGCTACAACACTAAATATACTTGTAAACGCATCAGCATAAGGCCTTTCGCTAACAAAAGATTTTAAATCATCTTGCTTTGATTTAAATAAATACCCAATTAAAGTTACCAAGGCTATTTGGAAAATAAGTAAAAAAGCATGACTTCTTATTGACAATCTTCTTACCCTACTGTTGTTTTTTACGCCTTTTTTAAGCCAATCTCGCCATGCGTAAATGCCAATAGCTACGTAGTATAAATACAAAAGGCTTTCGAAAAATAATTTAGGCTGAAACACAATATATGACAAGCCTGAAGAAGCAATACCAAATAGCCAACACCAATGACTCTGTTGCAATAAGAGTATCAAATAGATCATACTCAAAAGCACAATAGTCCATGGCAGAACTTCAAGTTCAAAAACTTGCATAACGTCAAGCAATACTAAAGATTTCTATCCGTAGGTCAACAATTATTTCTTAGTAATTGTGGCATTCAATAAAAGAGACTAATTTTGGTTATAATCAGAAAAATGGGTGTTGTAAATTCTTTAGTTGGGTGGTATATGCGTAAACGTTTACCTCAGATTTACAAAAGCATTGAAAACCCAATTGATGCCCAAATTAATACGCTTTTTAACTTGCTTAAGGTGGCGCAAAGTACAGTTTATGGCAAAAAATACGGTTTTGAGTCCATTTCAACATTCACGAAATTTACAGATAGGCTTCCAGTTGCGAACTATGAAGCGCTAAAACCTTTTATCAACAAAAACTTAGAAGGACAACAGAATATTTTATGGCCTTCAGAAATCAAATGGTTTGCCAAATCAAGCGGCACAACTTCAAACAAGAGTAAATACATTCCAGTTAGTTTTGAAACACTTGAATCCTGTCATTTTAGAGGAGGCAGAGATATGCTTACCTTTTATTTTGATCAATACCCAGATTCAAAAATTTTTACTGGAAAATCTCTTTTTATCGGTGGGAGTAAATCTATAAATAAATACAATGACCATTCTTATACTGGCGATTTGAGCGCTGTTATGATGAACAATTTACCGTTTTACATTAACTTGATTTCAACGCCCAAACCGAAAGTGGCTCTAATGCCGGACTGGGAGGTAAAAATTGAAGCGATGGCGCAAGAAATTGTTAATCAAGATGTTACAAATATATCTGGAGTTCCAACATGGACTTTATTGTTGCTTAAAAGGCTTTTGGAAATTTCTGGGTGCAAGAGCATTGGAGAGCTTTGGCCAAATCTGGAATTGTACTTTCATGGAGGGGTTAATTTCAAACCATATCATGCACAATTTGAGCAACTTATAGCCAAAAAAAACATGAGATTTATGGAGGCGTATAATGCATCAGAAGGCTTTTTTGGCATGCAACAAGAGCTCAACAAGGATATGCTTCTTATGGTTGACTATGGTATTTTTTATGAGTTTATCCCTATGGAAAACTATGAAGAGGACAATCCAAAAACCTATATGCTCGATCAAATTGAAACAAACAAGGATTACGCTGTACTTATTAGCACCAACTCTGGTTTGTGGAGATATGATTTAGGGGATACCATTGTTTTTACAAGTAAAAAACCCTATCGATTCAGGATAACAGGTCGAACTAAATTATTTATAAATGCCTTTGGAGAAGAGTTGATGATTCACAATGCAGAGGAGGCAATGGAATGGGCATGTAAAAATACAGGAGCAGATTTTCATGAGTTTACGGCGGCACCAGTATATATTGAGGATGGAAAATCTGGTGGGCACGAATGGTTAATAGAGTTCAACAAAGTCCCAACTGATTTACAAAGATTTATCAACTTTTTAGACCAAAAACTGAAAGAACTGAATTCCGACTATGAAGCAAAACGAAATGGAAATCTTGCTATGCTCCCACCTAAAATAACCCAACTTTCAAAAAATACTTTTTATCAATGGCTAAAAAGTCACGGAAAATTGGGTGGTCAAAACAAAGTTCCAAGATTGTCTAATAATCGACGTATCATTGAGGAAATCATACTATACAATGAAAAGAGTAACTAAATTATTTTTTGTCCTATATATCATCTTTTTTTCATCGTGTCAAAAAGGATTGTCTCAAAAAGAAGGGATTTCGTTGAGAAGTCCTGAGCAGACCAGAGAATTGATAAATAAACATAAAGAAATACAAATATTGGACGTCCGTACAAGCCAGGAATTTTTATCCTCTTCCCTAAAAAGCGCAAAAAATATTAGCGTTTATGCGTCAAATTTTAATCAATCAGTTCAACAACTTGATAAAAGTAAGCCCACTTTGGTTTATTGTAAATCAGGTGGTAGAAGTCGAGTGGCAGCAACAAAGTTATTGGCAATGGGTTTTAAAGAGATATATGATTTAGATGGTGGAATAATGGCTTGGTCGGCAAAAAATTATCCATTAGAAAATGATCAAAAAAAAGGCAGCATTGATATTCAGCAATTTGAGAATTTAAGCCAAAGTGGAAGGTTGGTTCTTTTTGATTTTAAAGCCAAGTGGTGTGGACCTTGTAAACTGCTAAGTCCTATTTTGGATTCTTTACAGGAGAATCAAAGAGAACAGGGTTTACGTGTCGTAAACATTGATGTAGATGAAGAAAGTTTTATTACAGATTATCATAAAATTCAGTCAATTCCATTTCTTATGTTTTATAAAAATGGCAAATTAGTAGCCACACAAAAAGGTTACCAACCTAGTCAAAAAGAAGAACTTTTAGAAAACATCATCAACTTGCTAAACTAGTTTTTTCTTTCCACGACAAAGTTTACGAGACTTTCTAGGTAACTCGTGTTTTTTGTTTGTGGAATTGCGTTGAGAATTTCAAGTCCTTCTTCTCTGAATTGATTCATTTTATTTGTAGCGTATTGAATTCCACCTTCTCGGTTTACTATTTCAATTAGTCGACTAAAGTCTTTGTTGCTTTTTCCGCTTTTTATGATTTTAATAATTTCTTTTTTTGTTGAAGATGAACTTACCCTAAGGGAATAAAGTAAGGGTAGTGTAAGTTTTTTATCTTTTAAATCATTGGCAAGTGGTTTACCAACACTATGCTTACCATAATCAAAAAGATCATCTTTAATTTGAAAAGCTAATCCGATTTTCTCTCCAAAAACAGCCATTTTTTTAAGAACTTCTTGATCTTGGATGACGCTGGCGGCTCCAATGGTGCAAGAAGAAGACAAAAGAGAGGCAGTTTTTTTCTGGATGATTTCAAAATAAATATCTTCTGAGGTATCAATTTTTCGTGCTTTTTCTAGCTGTAATAATTCGCCTTCGCTCATTTGTTCTACTGCGTGTGACAATATCTTGAGAAAATCAAATTCTTCATTTTTTAGCGATAGAAGAAGTCCTTTTGAGAGTAAATAGTCACCAACCAAAACAGCAATTTTATTTTTCCAAAGGGCATTAATTGATAAAAAACCGCGTCGATAATTCGCCTCATCCACTACATCATCATGAACTAGCGTAGCTGTATGTAAAAGTTCAACCAATGAGGCGCCACGGAAAGTTTTTTCGTTTATTTCACCAAATAGGTCGGCAGAAAGCAGCACAAACATTGGTCTTATCTGTTTCCCTTTTCGCTTTACAATATAAGTCATGATGGTGTCAAGCAAAGGGACTTGACTGCGCATACTTTCTCTGAATCTTTTTTCGAACTCGTGTAGTTGAGGTTTGAGATATTTTTTTACCGAATCAAAATTTGATGGCATATACGGGTTTAAGAAACCGGTGCTTTATTGAACAGCACCTCGTTCTTCTTTTGAAGCAATATAACTCAATTTGAGTGCATTGATTTTTCTAAGTTCTTGTTTGATATCTTGAACAATACCCATTTTTACCTCTTTGTCTGCTTTGATGGCAGTTGTTAGAAATGGAATTTCAGCTTCAGTTACCTTTTCTCTTTCAAGAGTTATAAATTCTTGTACATCGTCAACTGAGGAAATTTTGTCATTTAGTTGTATTCTTGGGGTCTCACCATAAACTTCTGTTTTTAACGGAGGGCCTACAAAAATGAAATTTACCCAAGATTTTTTCTCCATTTTTTCTACTTCTGAGGCCTTAGGAACAGATGTTCTTACTTTCATTTCATTATCTCTCATTTTGGTAGCAACCATGAAAAAAAACAACAACATGAATACGATATCAGGCAATGAAGATGTATTTATGGTTTGAGAACCTCTGCTTTCTTTCTTTTTGAATTTAGACATAATCTAGTTTCCTCCCATATCTTCTGGTTCCGCTTCTGAAATTTTTATTGGGTATTTCTTTTTTACTTCGTCGTAGGGAACACTTTTCTTTTTCAATTTAGCGAAGGGTTTTCCAAATTTGGCTTCGGAATATTCATCTCTGACCTCATTGTAAGCACGTTTTATTTCGTTGTAAACACCTACATAAGTTACAAAGTCAGTACCTCGGTCGTTTTTAAGTGATACAATTGCTTCCTCGGAAGATTCTGCATACCGAGGATCTCTTCCTTCATTTAACAAATGGGTCTTAGTAATCTCATTCAATTGAGAAATCTCTGCTAAATCGCCCTCTACTAAAAGTTGGTTTCTAGAATTAATTAGAACTTCTAGAACATTTTTTTGCCTTTGTTTTGATTCAGGTGGTGGACCATCAGGAATAGGTGGCAAACCTACTTGCAAGCCCGTAGGGATATCCATGGTTGTTGTCACCAAAAAAAATACCAACAATAAAAAGGCAATGTCTGCCATTGAGCCGGCGTTTATTTCTGGTACGGATCTTGGTTTTCTGGCCATTTTGAATTTTTATCTTATAGACTTTATCAATCCAGACAGGATGCTTACTACAATGGCAATAGAACCCAAAATGTAAGTGAGTAACAATCCACCACCTACCCTTTTCGACGCAGAGGCACTTTCCAGTCCATTGTTGATATAAAGCTCAGTAACTTCACTACTCGCAAAAGCATAGCAAATGCCACACAAAATCACAATAATGCCGATACCCATTAAAGATTTTCGGCTATTTTGGGGATTATTCTTTAATTGGATGGCAAATCCTGCAATGGCTACTAAAGTACCAACAGCTAAAAGGCCGAAGGCAAGATTAAGCCCTACATTGGCCCCCATATTGATGTTTTTGCCAAAAAGGCCAAAAGCTGATATGAGAACCAACAACAGTACAACAAGGTAATATGCCCAACGAATATTCTTTTGCATGTCGATTATTTTTCTGTATTAACTACGTTGTTCTTCAATAGAATATCCACTAAAGAAACGGAGGTTTCTTCCATTTCATTGACAACAGAGTCAACTTTACTTAAAATTAAGTTGTAAAATATCTGTAGGATAATAGCTACAATCAAACCAGCAACAGTGGTTAAAAGTGCCACTTTAATACCTCCTGCCACAACACTTGGAGAAATATCTCCCACTCTTTCAATCTCGTCAAACGCTTGAATCATACCGATTACTGTACCTAAAAAACCAAGCATAGGTGCTAGAGCAATGCACAAAGAAATCCAAACCAAACCCTTTTCTAATTTACCCGTTTGGACAGAACCATAGCTAACTACCGATTTTTCTACCATATCAATACCCTCTTTTGCTCTATCAAGTCCTTGATAAAATATTGAAGCAACAGGACCTTTGGTGTTTCTACTGATTTCTAAAGCTTTTTCAACGTTTCCGTCTGCAGTCGCTTCGTCAATACTTTCTACGAATTTGACTGTATTGATACTTCCCAACCACAATGTCAACATTCTTTCAATCGCAATCGCTAGTCCAAGTATCAATGCAATTAGAGGTAAAGCCATAAATCCTGCTCCCCCTTCGATAAACTTTTCTTTGATTACTTTCCTCCCTTGTTTTTTTACAACAGGTGCTTTTTCGTTGGCTTCCTCTGGGTTCTCGTTTGTAACCCCAGAGTCTGCTGTTTCTACAGTCGAACTGTCTATTTGTTCTGTCTCTGCTGTGTCATTCTCAATTTCTTCTGCAATTAGGACTGATGTGGAGCCAAAAAGGAATAATCCAGATAAGATTGCGAAAATTAGAATTTGTTTTTTCATTTTTTTGATCGATTAGCGATTCTTTGATATAACGCGAACAAAAATAGAAAATTTTGTAAGCCACGCACAAATAAAATACTTGAAATATGACAGATTATTGAAACTTGATTTTCCATCAATAATTTTATGGTTTATTTTGACGATAAAAATGTATGGCAAAGAGCAAGTGGATTTATAAATGCAAATCTTGTGGTTTTGAATCATCTAAATGGTTAGGAAAGTGTAGCGCCTGTCAGTCTTGGAATTCGTTTGAAGAACAGCAAAAAGTAAAAACCAGCGTTTCAAAAGGCTCACAAAAAAATAGCGATTTAATTCCCCTTACCTTAGTTAACGAGCAAAAAGAGAATAGAATACAATTTGTAGATGATGAATTTAATGAAGTGCTTGGGGGCGGTTTGGTTCCTGGATCTCTTATACTTTTGGGAGGCGAACCAGGTGTAGGAAAGTCAACCTTAATGTTACAAAACTTACTTCAATCTCCATGGACTAGTATTTATGTAACAGGCGAAGAGAGTCCAAATCAAGTCAGGCAAAGAGCCCAAAGACTACACAAACAATTAAATAAAAATGTAATGCTATTGAACACCACAGATCTAGAGCAAATTTTAGACGTCTTAAAAAACAACAATCATCCTTTGGTTGTGGTAGATTCCATACAAACCCTTTATTCCAACAGAATTGATTCTGCCCCTGGGAGTCTTAATCAAATTAGATTCTGTTCGCAAGAGTTAATGCAATTGGCCAAGAAAACAAATAAATGTATCTTTTTGATAGGTCACATCACCAAAGACGGACAACTTGCTGGACCAAAAATTTTAGAACATTTGGTCGATGTTGTTTTATATTTTGAGGGTAACCGTAACCATGATTATCGAATGGTTCGGGCAGTAAAAAATCGATTTGGTTCGGCTATGGCTTTAGGTATTTACCAAATGACTCACAAAGGGCTTATCCCGCTGCAGGATTCTTCTCAGCTAACTTTAACAAAGCGAAATGAAAACCATCCTGGACTGGCAAGATCAGTTTCCATAGAAGGTATTCGACCATTAATGGTTGAAATACAGGCATTGGTAGGTAATGCTGTATACGGAACGTCTCAAAGAAATACCAATGGTTTTGATATGCGACGACTAAATATGCTTATTGCTGTACTCGAAAAAAAATGTGATCTTCAATTGGGCAACAAGGATATTTTTCTAAATATTACTGGCGGACTAAAATTAGAAGACCCGACAGTTGATCTGGCAGTAATTGCTGCGCTGTTAAGCTCTTTTTATGAAATAGCTTTGCCACATACTTCTATTTTTATCGGTGAGGTAGGTCTTACAGGAGAAATTAGGGGAAGCAATAAAATAAACCTACGGAAGGAAGAGGCCATAAAAAATGGTGCGGAGCATATTTTTCTTCCTCCATCTCCGAACGGAAAACAAAATCAACAATATCTTGAATTTGAAAATATTCCCAAGTTGATGGAACATTTGTTTGGGTAATCGAGAATAAATTAGATTTGTCGAACATGTCTTATTTCTTCACTTCAGAATCGGTATCAGAAGGTCATCCAGATAAAATTGCGGACCAAATTAGCGATGCTTTGGTAGATAATTTTTTAGCCTTTGATCCCAAAAGCAAAGTAGCGTGTGAGACTTTGGTAACTACGGGGCAGGTAATTGTGGCAGGCGAAGTAAAATCCAATACATACTTAGACGTTCAAGATATTACACGCAGTGTAATTAATAACATTGGTTATACAAAGAGCGCTTATCAATTTGATGGCAATAGTTGTGGAATAATGTCTGCAATTCATAGTCAAAGTGCAGATATAAATAGAGGTGTTGAAAGAAAAGATGAAGAAGATCAGGGTGCAGGTGATCAAGGAATGATGTTTGGCTATGCATCAAAAGAAACCGAAGAATTTATGCCACTTGCGTTATCAATCGCACACAAAATACTTGTTGAACTTGCCAAAATAAGAAAAGAAACAAAAGAATTTGAATACCTTAGACCAGACGCTAAGTCACAAGTCACAATACAATACTCTGATAATCATAAACCGGAGCGAATTGATTCAATCGTTATATCCACCCAACATGATGAATTTGATTCCGATGAAAAAATGCACCATCAAATCAGTTCGGACCTAGTCAACATTCTTATGCCCAAAGTGATTGAAAAATATCAACCTGAAGTGCAGAACTTATTTGGCAAAGACGTTACGTACCATATCAATCCAACGGGCAAGTTTGTCATTGGTGGTCCACATGGAGATACAGGACTCACAGGAAGAAAAATAATAGTGGATACCTATGGAGGAAAAGGAGCCCATGGCGGCGGAGCCTTTTCGGGTAAAGATCCGAGTAAGGTAGACAGATCAGCAGCATATGCCACAAGACACATCGCCAAAAATGCAGTTGCAGCAGGATTGGCCGATGAAATTTTGGTTCAAGTATCATATGCAATTGGCGTTGCTCAACCTACTGGATTGTATGTTAATACTTATGGCTCGAACAGAACCCAACTTTCAGAAGGAGAAATAGCTCGAAAGCTTTTGGAAATTTTTGACATGCGTCCAGTAGCAATAGAAACTAGACTAAAACTTAGAACACCAATTTATTCGGAAACTGCTGCATATGGACATATGGGTAGAACACCAGAAATAAAATTGAAAACGTTTATTGATTCTAATGGAGAAAAAAAATCGTTAGAAGTAGAGTTATTTCCGTGGGAAAAATTGAATTTTGTCGATACAATAAAGGAAAAATTTAATCTCTAAAACATGTGTGGAATTGTAGGATATATTGGGAATAAAAATGCTTTTGATTACCTAATCAAAGGACTCGAGAGGCTGGAATACAGAGGATACGATAGCGCTGGAGTGGCTTTATTAGACGAAGAGCTAAAAGTATACAAAACACAAGGAAAAGTTAAAGACTTAGTCCATGTTGTGCAAGATCAAAATATTCAGGGAAGTCTAGGTATAGGTCACACAAGATGGGCAACCCACGGCGCTCCAAACTATGCTAACGCACATCCACATATTAGTCAATCAGGCAGTTTGGCAATGATTCACAATGGAATCATTGAAAATTATGCGACCATAAAAAAAGCATTGGAAAATAGAGGAAGAACTTTCGCAAGTGATACAGATACCGAAGTCTTGCTGCAACTGATAGAAGAAATACAAGAGAAAAACGGTGTAGAACTTTATGAAGCCGTCCGACTGGCACTGAATGAGGTAATTGGTGCTTATGCTATCGTTTTGATTGATCAAAAAAACCCGAACATATTAATAGGCGCAAAAAAAGGCAGTCCTCTTGTTGTTGGAATAGGCCAAAATAAGGGCGAGTATTTCATAGCTTCAGATGCCACACCGATCATAGAATACACAAGACAAGTAAGCTATCTTGAAGATGAAGAAATTGTGATTATTGAAAAGGGTGAGCTATCAATAAAAACACTTGAGAATGTAGAAAAGACACCTTTTATCCAAGAACTGTCTATTAGCTTGGAAGCTATAGAAAAGGGTGGATATGAGCATTTCATGCTTAAAGAAATATTTGAACAACCAACGAGTATTAGCAATAGCCTACGTGGCAGATTTAGCCCAACTGAGTTGAGGTTTGCCATGAGCAGTTTAATTGAATATGAAGATAAAATAAAAAATTTAAAAAGAATTATCATTGTCGCTTGTGGGACTTCATGGCATTCAGGTCTGATAGGAGAATACCTAATTGAAGATTTTGCAAGACTACCAGTCGAAGTTGAATACGCCTCAGAATTTAGATACAGAAATCCAATAATTACTGAAGATGATTTGGTTATTGCTATATCACAATCTGGGGAAACTGCAGATACGCTGGCCGCACTAGAATTAGCCAAAAGTAAAGGCGCAACTATTTATGGTATTTGCAATGTAGTAGGGTCTTCCATAGCCAGACTTACAGACGCAGGCGCATACACCCATGCAGGCCCAGAAATTGGCGTTGCTTCAACAAAGGCTTTTACTGCACAAGTTTCCGTGCTAACTTTACTCTCTTTAGGTTTGGCGCAAATTAGAGGTGCAATTGGCACCCAAAAACTTCGTGAAATGCTAAGCGGATTAGAAGTTATTCCTAAGCAAGTAGAATCATTGCTTAAGGAATGCGATAACTTGTGCAGGGAAATTTCAGAAAAATATCATGAAGCCAGTAATTTTTTATATTTAGGACGTGGCTACAATTTTCCAATCGCATTAGAAGGAGCACTTAAGCTAAAAGAAATTTCGTATATCCATGCAGAGGGCTATCCTGCCGCGGAAATGAAACATGGACCCATTGCACTAATTGATGAAAATATGCCCATTATAGTAATTGCAACCAAACGAGGGCATTATGAAAAAATAGTTAGTAACATACAAGAAATTAAAGCTAGAAATGGTGTGGTAATAGCCATCGTGTCAAAAGGTGATAAAGAGGTAAAAGCGCTTGCAGATTTTGCAATAGAAATACCAGATGTTGAGGACGCGCTTGTGCCATTATTGTCAATTATTCCCTTACAACTAATTTCCTATTATATTGCTGTCCTCCGTGGGTGCAATGTTGATCAGCCGAGAAATTTGGCCAAAAGTGTAACAGTGGAATAAACAAAGCGTGTCAAGTAGCAAAAAAATCTCTAACATAACCTTTCAAAAGGCGCTAAAGTGTTTTGCACAAGCAAGGCATCTTTCCAAAATTTATGACGAAAATAGAGACATTGCTACCTACGTTCATTCCACTTCAAAAGGTCATGAAGCGATTCAATTGGCTCTTGCCTTTAGTTTAGAAACGCAAGACTGGGTTTCTCCCTATTATCGAGATGATTCTTTGCTTTTGGGTTTGGGGTACTCCCCATATGAGCTAATGCTTCAACTATTGGCCAAAAAAGATGATCCCTTTTCGGGTGGTCGGACATATTATGCACATCCTTCCTCACTTGATGAAGACAAACCCAAAATAATTCACCAAAGTAGTGCTACAGGCATGCAAGCCATACCTACCACAGGATTGGCTCACGGACTAAAGTTTTTAGAGAATCGAAAACTACTTCAAAACAATAAAAAATCTGTTGTAGTCTGCTCTTTAGGTGATGGATCGGTTACAGAAGGGGAGGTTTCAGAAGCACTTCAAATGTCCGTATTACATAATTTACCCATCATTTTTTTGGTGCAAGACAATGATTGGGGCATCTCTGCAAGCGGAGACGAAATGCGAACAATGAATGCCTATGAATACGCAGCCGGTTTTAAGGGACTAGAAAGAGACAGTTTCGATGGAAGATCCTTTTCAACATGTTATAACAAAATACAACATTGGGTAAAAAAGTGTCGGAAAGATAGGCTGCCTGCCCTTTTGCACGTTAAAGTTCCCCTTTTAGGTCATCATACTTCAGGGGTGAGAAGCGAATGGTATAGAGATGATTTGGATAAGCATCAAAAAAATGACCCCTTGCCCATTTTCATTGAAGAATTAGAAAAAGCAGATTTCACAAAAGAACAAATTGAACTGGTTTTTGAAGAGGTTGGAAAACAAATCAATAAGGATTTTGAACGTGCCAAAAATGCACAAGAACCAACAGCAAATTCCATATACGAACATGTTCTAGCACCAACACCAATACTCGAGGAAAAAGGTCTAAGGACACCTCCAAATTCTGATAAAGTGATTATGGTTGATGCGGCACTTCATGCCATAGATGAAATTTTGACAAATCACCCCAATGCTGTCTTATATGGTCAAGATGTTGGCATACGATTAGGAGGAGTTTTTCGTGAGGCCGCAACACTTGCAAAAAAGCATGGAACAGATAGAGTGTTTAATACGCCTATACAAGAAGCTTATATTGTAGGAAGTACGGCAGGAATGGCTGCTGCGGGTGCGCTTCCCATTGTTGAAATTCAATTTGCCGACTACCTGTGGCCAGGGATTAATCAACTTGTAACAGAATTATCAAAATCCAATTATTTATCAAAAGGCAAATTTCCTGTGCAAGCGCTAATTCGGGTTCCTACCGGTGCCTACGGTGGGGGTGGACCTTATCACTCTGGAACAGTAGAGTCTAGTATTTTGCCTATTAAAGGAATCAAAATATGTTATCCAAGCAATGCTGCAGATATGAAAGGATTAATGAAAGCGGCTTTTTATGATCCAAATCCTGTAGTTATGTTCGAACATAAAGGACTTTATTGGAGTAAAGTACCTGGAACTGAAAATGCGAAAACAAAAGAGCCAAATCAAGATTACGTAATTCCTCTGGGCAAAGCACGTATAGCTCTTTCTGCATCAAAAGAAATGATAGAAAATGGAGAATCAATTGGGATAATTACTTACGGAATGGGTGTGCACTGGGCACTACATGCAGCAAAATCATTTTTGGGTCGAATTGAAATTTTGGATTTAAGAACCTTAAGTCCGTGCGATGACGAGGCAATATTTGAGCTCAGTAAAAAACACGGTAAAGTACTTATCCTCACCGAAGAAACTTTAAACAACTCATTTGCTCAAGCCATAGCTGGTAGGATTCAAGAACACTGTTTTGCTTACTTAGATGCACCCATAAAATTGCTAGGGTCGCTTGACTTACCGGCCGTTCCGCTAAATAAAAGTCAGGAAAAAATTAT
>CENP01149926.1_pt1 | contig 19710 bp, 19 predicted proteins | sample 361281 | NCBI WGS metagenome assembly CENP01 (sample SAMEA2591122, study PRJEB7988) | marine metagenome | biome: marine biome (ENVO:00000447); feature: deep chlorophyll maximum layer (ENVO:xxxxxxxx); material: saline water (ENVO:00002010), including plankton (ENVO:xxxxxxxx) | depth 70 m | reverse complement strand
TGATGTTAAGTTTTAAATTAGGCAAAAAATAATTCAAGATGAAAAAAATATTTACACTTTTAGCATTAACTATCTCATTAAGTATAAACGCACAATTAACAGCTGTTACTGAAAGCGGTAATACAGGGCAAAGACTAGCTACATCAAATCCTTCCAATCACGGGGACATAGGTTCTAATGCAGTTGATTTGAGCTATCAGCTAATGCCAAGCTCAACAAGAGGTGCGACAGGTCAGTATTCTACAGCAATGGGCTATCAAACAACAGCAAGTGGAACGACTTCAACAGCAATGGGCTATCAAACAACAGCAAGTGCTAGTGCTTCCACAGCAATGGGATTAGCTTCCACAGCAAGCGGTATTTATTCTACAGCAATGGGATTTCGAACAGTAGCAAGTGATTATTCCTCAACCGTAATTGGGCAATTCAATTCTTTAGGATCTTCAGTTACCAATAGCGCATATGAATTTAATATAGCAAACACAGCCTTTGTAATAGGAAATGGAACTTATAATAACAGAAGCGATGCACTAACTGTGCTATTTGATGGTACTACAAACGTTGCAGGTTCTGTAACAGCAACATCATTTATAGGAGATGGTTCACAGCTTACTAATCTAGCATCAAGCTCTCCATTTAGCTTTAATGACGTAAGTGGAACTGGCATACAATCAGGCATCAGTACAGCAAGTGGAGATTATTCAACAGCAATGGGAAATGCCACTACAGCAAGTGGAGGTTTTTCTACAGCAATGGGAAGAAGCACAACAGCAAGTGGCGGTTATTCTACATCAATGGGAGGTTACACAATAGCAAGTGGAGGTTATTCTACAGCAATGGGATATGGCTCAATAGCAAGTGGAAGTTATTCTACAGCAATGGGATATGACACAAGAGCAAGTGGAAGTGATTCTACAGCAATGGGATTTCTAACAGAAGCAAGTGGAGATTTTTCTACAGCTATGGGTTATTATACAATAGCAAGTGGAAGTACTTCTACAGCTATGGGCTATCAAACAGAAGCAAGTGACAGGTCATCTTTAGTAATAGGTGAATACAACTTATTAGGCTCAACAGTTACTAACAGCGCTACAGTGTTTAGTACAGACAATACAGCCTTTGTAATAGGAAATGGAACTTTTGATAACAGAAGCGATGCACTAACTGTGCTATTTGATGGTACTACAAACGTTGCAGGTTCTGTAACAGCAACATCATTTATAGGAGATGGTTCACAGCTAACTAATATCTCATCAGGACCATTTAGCTTAAACCAAAATAGTGTTACTGGTATTCAATCAGGCATCAATACAGCAAGTGGAGGTGATTCTATAGCAATGGGGTTTTATTCCGAAGCAAGTGGACAGACTTCAACAGCTATAGGACTTGCCACAATAGCAAGTGGAGATTCTTCTACAGCAATGGGAGGATTCACAACAGCAAGTGGATATGCTTCTACAGCAATGGGCGCTGATACGGTCGCAAGCGGAATGATGTCAACAGCAATGGGATTTTTGACAACGGCAAGTGACTATTCATCTTTGGTAATTGGACGCTTCAATTCATTAGGTTCAACTGTTACAAATAGCGCAGATCAATTTAGTGTAGAAAATACAGCTTTTGTAATCGGAAATGGTGTAGCCGCAGACAACAGAAGCGATGCATTTACGGTTATGTTTAATGGTGATGCAACACTGGCAGGGAATTTAAGTGTGAATTCAGATGCAAAATTAAAATCAAATATTGTTTCATTAGGTAGTACATTGGCCAAAGTACTGATGTTGGATGGAAAAAGCTATAGAATGAAGAATGACCCTGAGAGTTCTCTAAAAATTGGATTGGTTGCTCAAAATATTGAACAAACATTTCCAGAGCTTGTTTCAGAATCCAATGGTATTAAGTCTGTCAACTATCAAGGACTTATTCCAGTATTAATTAACGCGATGAAGGAGCAACAAAGCGAAATAGATGAACTAAGAGAGATGGTTCAAGAATTAGCATCAAGAGACTAATTTATTCAGGTAATAAAAGCAGAAATGGAGCAAGAATTACGTGTAGATATGTTTGGGAATAATGCTCAAGCTTAGGGTGTTTGTGTCACCATATGTGTCACCAAATAGAAAAGTCCCACTAATAAAAGTGAGACTCTACTGATGTGACCTCGACAGGATTCAAACCTGTAACCTTCTGAGCCGTAATCAGATGCACTATTCAGTTATGCTACGAGGCCATTTAAATTATGATGACAAATCTATGTAATAATAATTAAGTAAATAGAAAGATTTTGATTATTTCAAGTTTTCAAAAACAATTACTAAATTTAAAATATGAATATAATTATAAGCTACTTGTTAATAATTTCAATATTATATTTCCTTACAATGCCCTATAAGGATAAAATTGATAAAATGTTAAAAGAAATCAATTTATCGACCTTTAATGCCCTTTGGCTAGCATACGTAGAAGGTTTATTTTTTGGAGCAATTATTATGATAATAATTTTATAATTTTGCATCATGCAAATTGATCAAATTTATACTGCATGCTTGTCACAAGCATCTTATTTTGTTGAAAGTAATGGAGAAGCAGCAGTAATTGACCCAATTCGTGAAATTGATTACTACTTAAACAAAGCTGATAGAACCAAATCAAAAATTAAATATATATTTCAAACGCATTTCCATGCAGATTTTGTAAGCGGCCACCTAAGTTTATCTAAAACAACAAATTCCCCAATCGTTTACGGTCCTAAAGCAGATCCAAATTATGATTGCATAATCGCTGAGGACAGAGATTATTTTGATATTGGTAATATCAAAATACAATTTATACACACGCCAGGCCATACGCTAGAAAGTTCATCACTTCTTCTATTTGATGAAGAAGGCAAACAACATTCTATTTTCACAGGTGATACTTTGTTTTTAGGTGATGTAGGAATCCCGGATGTTGCGCAACGATATAAGGGCTTATCAAAAGAAAAATTAGCGGCAATATTATATGAGTCAATTAATAATAAAATCAAGCCACTTAATGATGATATTATCATTTATCCTGGTCATGGAGCAGGATCTGCATGCGGTAAAAATATGATGAAAGAAACTGTTGATACCCTCATAAACCAAAAGAAAGTTAATTATGCTTTAAATGGAAGTTGTGACAAAGATGAATTTGTAGAAAAGCTAATCAAAAATCTTCCTGAACCTCCTGCATATTTTCCTGCTAATGTTAAATTAAATCAAGATGGATATGATGATGTCGAGGATATTTTAATAAGATCAGATGTACCTATATCCATTGATGAATTCAAAAATTATATTTTAGACCCGAGCATCATTGTATTAGATACAAGAAGTGCAACTGATTATATTAAATCGCATATTAAAAACTCTATATTTATTGGACTTGATGGTAGATTTGCTCCATGGGTCGGTGAAATTATAAAAGACATTAAAACTAAAATTATCCTAATATGTGATCGTGGCAGAGAAAAAGAAGCCATTACAAGACTTTCTAGAATTGGATTTGATAATTGCCTTGGATACCTAGATGGCGGAATGAAAAAATGGATTAAAAAAGGGAATGAGATTAGTAAAGTTAACTCGATAAGACCATCTGAATTTACTGATATTTTAAAGTTGAATAAAGTTAATATTTTGGATGTTAGAAATATTTCTGAACATGCAAAAAAACATATTGAGGGATCAATAAATATTCCACTATCAAAAATTGAAAATAGAAAAAATGAAATTTCTAATAAAGAAACTTTTCTTCACTGTGCGGGCGGGTATAGATCTGTTATTGCAATTTCAATTTTACAAAAATTAGGCTATAAAAATTTTAAAAATATTGAACAGGGCTTTAACGGAATTTTAGAGTCGGACTTAAATGAAAATTGTTACAGTTCAAGTCAACAGGTTGTATTATAAGCGAACCTAGCCGCAACCCATTTATTTTTATTTATACTATTTATAAATGTAAAGTTATACCTAATTAGTTCATCATTTATCAAGCCCAAATCATTTTCAAAAAAACCACTAATAATTAATTCTCCACCCTCATTAATTAATGTAGAGAAATTTTTAAAATTTTTAGAAAGCTTATCATAAGTCATATTTGATAAAATCAAATCATATAATTTACCTTGAAGTATTTTAGAATTTGAATTATGAACAAAAATTTTATCACAATTATTAAGCTTGATGTTAGACAATGTATTATTACAGCAATTTTTGGAAATATCAACTGCATCAATTTTTTTAGCACCTTTTATTTCAGCAAGAATGGATAATATTCCTGTTCCACATCCAATATCGCATACCATAAACTCTGAAATATTAAGCTCCAAAATGTATTTCATCATCAATTGAGTAGTTTCATGGTGACCTGTTCCAAAACTCATCTCAGGCATAATGATAATATCAAATTGTTTATTAGATTTTTCATGAAAAGGAGCTCTAACTGTGCATGAAGAATTTATTTCCACAGCATCAAAATTGCTTTCCCACCTTTTATTCCAATTTTGGTTTTTTATTTTCTTTTTGGTAAAAGAAATTTTAAATTCTTTAGAGTTAAATATCGATAAATCGAATATTTTTTTTTCTAAAAATAAGTGTTCTTCAATATAAGCAACTAAACCTAAGTCAGTTTCTTCAAACATTTCAAATTCTAGCTGACTTAGTTCAGCTAATAAAATTTCTACACCTGGGTATACAGGTTTGACAATAAAATTAATTGATATGTAAATGCTAGACATCAGCAGCCTCAACAATGGATTGAAAATCGGCAAATTTTAATGATGCTCCACCAATTAAACCACCATCAACATCAGCTAAATTAAATATTTCTACTGCATTTGTTGACTTTACACTACCACCATACAAAATTCTTATTGAGTTTGAAATTGTTTCATCAAATCTTTGATGTATTAGATTTCTTATAAATTGATGAATTTCTTGAATCTGATCTGGATTGGCTGTAACTCCCGTTCCAATTGCCCAAACTGGTTCATATGCCAAAGTAACTTTTTTTATTAGTTCAGAGGGTAAACTTAGAACTCCTATTTCAAGTTGCTGTTGAATTATATCAAAATAATTTCCATTTTGTCTTTGTTGAAGCTCTTCACCAAAACAAAAAATTACATTCATATCATTAGAGGTTGCATAATTTACTTTTTCAAATAGAATTTGATCAGTTTCACCAAATAAACTTCTTCGCTCACTATGCCCAATAATAACACAATTTACTCCAATGCTCTTTAACATCTCAACTGAAACCTCCCCGGTAAAAGCACCCTTTGAATTTTGATTAACATTTTGTGCAATCACATCAATCTGATGGGTATCAAAATGTTTCTTTAGCGGATAAAGATTTGTAAAACTTGGAGCAATCATTACATCAACATTGGATTTGTTAATATTTATTAATGCATTTGATAATTCTATTGAATCATCAAGAGTCATGTTCATTTTCCAATTACCAGCAACAATTTTTTTTCTTTTCATCAACTTAACTTTACTCTTGGATCTAATTTAATATAAATTAAATCAACTATAATATTAATTAAAATAAACATTACTGAGATAACTAATACAGATCCCATTATGACAGGTAGATCTAGCATGTTTAAAGCATTAACAATTTCTTTTCCAATTCCATTCCAACCAAAAATAAATTCTACAAATACCGCCCCAGCTAAAAGTGAAGCAAACCAACCTGAAATTATAGTAACAACAGGATTTAAAGAATTCTTTAAAGCATGATCTTTAATTACATAAAATTCCGAAAGGCCTTTTGCTCTTGCTGTTCTTATATAATCCTGAGCCAATACATTTAAAAGCTCATTTCTCATCAATTGAGTTAGAACTGCCAGGGGCCTAATTCCAAGAACAATCGCTGGTAAAATTAAGTTCTTTAACTTCAGATTAAGTGATTCTCCATAGTCATCTAACTCATATAAACTTCCTGTCATATTTAGACCAGTGTACTCTTTTAAAATATAACCAAAAAACCAGGCAAATAAAATAGCACTAAAAAAAGAAGGAACACTCATCCCAATAGTACTTATAAATTGAATAAAAACATCAATTTTTGAATTTTTAAAAATAGCTGAAATTACTCCCAAAAATATTCCGATAACAGATGCAATTACAATTGATGCAATAGCAAGAATAATAGTATTAGGTAAGGTTTCAAATATTACATCTGATACCTTTTTACCCATATTTACATAAGAAGTACGTAAATAGGGATACTTTAAGTTTACTGAAAACGAATTAAAATGTAATAAACCAATTCCTGAATATTTTTTTTGATCGAAATAGGAATAATCATTTAATGCGTTGGAATGAAATGAAATGGGTGACAAATCATTTAAATATAAAAAATACTGTTTTGAAAGTGGCTGGTCAAATCCGTATTTTTTTTTAACAAGTTCCAGCTGTTCAGAGTTCTCATTTTGTCCTAGCATCATTCTTGCAGGATCTCCTGGAAGCACATTAAAAAGAAAAAAAATTATGGTAATTACTCCCATGAGTGTAAGCATGGAATATATTAGTTTATCGAAAATAAATTTTACCAATTATTTTAAATTTAAATTATCAAAATCATTGAAATGCTTCTTAGCTTTAATAGTTCCTTTTTCTAAAACAACTAAACCCGGATTGGATCTAACAATTGTCTTTAATACAGTTTCGTCACAGGTATAAAACGCAAAAGGCAAATCATTTTCTACACTAAAATTTTCACTGAATGCTTTTGAAGAAGAAGTCAATCCTATAATTTCATAATCATTATTGAAGGCGTCTGTTAATAAATCTTTAATTTTCACAATTGATTTTTTATTAATTTTTTCAAGATCATAAGAAATGATAACAATAACTTTGTACATATCAAGGACCTCATCAGTAAAATTAATTTCACCATCCTCTATTGAAAAATCGTATATAGCTGGCTCATAACCTTTCTTTATCAATCTTGTAGTGACATCAATAAATTCACCTTCTACACTAGGGTAATCACCTGTGGTAGTTATAATTTGTTTTTTATTGTCAATTAAAAATTCCCAATTGTATTCATATAAATCTTTTGGTGCATCTTCTGGGATTGACATTTCATCTTTTATATTATTTCCAACTTTATATGCTCTAAAATCTAGTAAGGGTAGATGACTTAAAACATTATAGGTAATAAACACACACACTATTAATGAAAGCGATAATGATGAAATTTGGAATTTCATTTTAAAAATTGGGTGGATGTACTTTTTATTGAAACACATAAATACAATCATAATCAGTAAAATAATATCCTTATAAAACGATTCCCAGGGAGTTAACTTTATAGCATCACCAAAACATCCACAATCTGTAACCTTGTTGAAATAAGCTGAGTACCATGTCAAAAAAGTAAAAAAGACAATCATTAACAATAAACTCCATAAAGTGTATTTTTTCTTAAAACCAATTAGTAGACTAACCCCAACTAAAACCTCAAAAATTACTATTGAAATTGCCATAGGCAATACTAACGGAATTAGGAATCCTAAATCTAATACTGTGGGCCCAAAATATTCTTCCAATTTGAATGAAAATCCAACAGGATCATTTAATTTAATCAATCCAGAAAAAATAAAAAGTATCCCTACAAAAAATCTAAAAAAATCTGTGATTAATTTCATTTTAAATCCATATGAATTAATGCAAAAATTGCATAATTAATAATATCCGAATAATTTGCATCAATACCTTCACTAACAATGGTATTTCCGCTATTATCCTCAATCTGCTTTACCCGTAAGAGTTTCTGCAATATTAGATCCGTCAAAGAACTAACTCTCATATCTCTCCACGCCTCTCCATAATCGTGATTTTTATTCATCATCAATTCCATAGTATTATTGATCATGATATCATAAAGGTCACTACACTTATTAGTGTCAAAATCAGGTGTCTCAGAAATACCTTCTTGAATTTGAATTAATGCCATGACCGAATAGTTAATAATTCCAATAAACTCATCACTTTGACTTTCGTCAATTTTTTGTGTTTTGTTTTGTTGTAAACCACGAATTCTTTGAGCTTTTATAAAAATTTGGTCAGTTAGTGATGAAAGCCTCAAAATTCTCCACGCACTTCCATAATCAACTAGTTTTTTTAAAAACAAATCCTTACATATTGAGGTGACTCTATTATATTCGGTAATTGTTTTTTTCACAACAAGTAATAATTTTACGTAAATTTCGATTAAAAATTTATAATCTTCAAACAATAAACTTTAATTTTTTATAAAAAATGACTTTAAATATAAGAGGTGAACTTCTTGATTTATCTACTCAAAAAGTGATGGGTATTTTAAATGTAACTCCTGATTCTTTTTATGATGGAGGTTATTACAATAGCAATGCAAAAATTCTTAAACAAGTTGAAAAAATGATTCGAGATGGTGCTACAATTATTGATATTGGAGGATACAGCTCCAGGCCAGGAGCTGATGATATCCCTGAAAAGATTGAACTTGATAGAGTTATTCCATCATTAAAAGATTGTAAAAAATATTTTCCTGAAACCTACTTCTCTATTGATACCTTCCGATCAAAAGTAGCTGAAGAATGCATCAATAATGGTGCAGATATTATAAATGATATTTCAGGTGGAAATTTAGATAATAATATGATGAAAGCAGTTGGAAAATATCAGATACCATATATAATTATGCATATGAAAGGGAACCCTTCAAATATGGTTAAAAAAGCTAAATATGATGATATAATTGGAGAATTAATCAGTTATTTTTCAAAAAAAATTGATGATGCTGCAAAATTTAATATCAAAGATGTGATTATTGACCCTGGTTTTGGATTTGCCAAAAATATATCTCAAAATTTTGAATTATTAAATAATCTTGATTTTTTCAAAAATTTAAAAATGCCTCTTTTGGTTGGATTATCAAGAAAATCGATGATCTATAAGACATTAAACATCAAACCTGACAAAGCACTTAATGGTTCAACTGTATTACAAACTATTTCATTAATTAAGGGAGCTAATATTTTGAGAGTACATGACGTTAAAGAGGCAATTGAATGCATAAAACTTATTGAGGAATTAAAAAAAAATTAATAGTTATATATTTGCAATAAATGGAGTTTATTACCGAAATACTTAATTTCTCTTTAGTTGATATTATTGATATTATATTAGTTGCAACTCTGATGTATTATGCATATAAATTACTTAAGGGTACAGTTGCCATAAATATATTTATTGGAATTATTCTTATATATATAGTTTGGAGAAGTACTCTATTCCTAAAAATGGGATTACTTTCTAGTATAATTGGTGGTTTCATGAGTGTTGGTATTATAGCTTTAATTGTTGTTTTTCAACCAGAAATAAGAAAATTTTTATTGATGATTGGTTCAACAAACCTTTCAAAAAAAGGGTCAATTTTTGAAAAGTTAAAATTCCTTAAAAATCAAAAGCTGGATAGAGATTCTACCAATATTTCTGCATTGATTAGTGCTTGTAATAATATGAGCAAATCTAAAACTGGTGCACTAATGGTAATAGAAAGAAATAATAAATTAAATTTTTTAGAAAATACAGGTGATGAAATGAATATTATGGTTACACAACCAATAATTGAGAGTATATTTTTTAAGAATAGCCCACTACATGATGGAGCAATAATAATCTCAAATAATAATATTAAATCAACTAGGGTTGTTCTACCTATTAGTAACGAAACAAAAATTTCAAATAACTATGGCCTTAGACATAGAGCAGCAGTCAGTATAACTGAAAAAACAGATGCTATTGCTTTGGTTGTTTCGGAAGAAAATGGAAAAATTTCATATATCAAAAATGGAAAGTTTATTAATTATTCAAACCTTGACAATTTATTAAACATAATTGAAAAGGATATAAGCTAAACTATAGTTTTTATTTTCTCTTTTCTGAGTTGAGTTCTATAAAGTTTTGAATAAGATCCGTCATTATTCTTCAATAATTCATTATGGTTTCCCATTTCAATCAACTTGCCATCTGACATGACAATAATATTATCTGAATTAATGATTGTACTTAATCTGTGAGCAATTATTATAGATGTTCTATTTTCAGTTATTTTTTTTGTTGCTTTTTGAATTAATTTTTCAGAAAGGGTGTCAATTGAAGATGTAGCTTCATCTAAAATCAAAATTTTTGGATTTTTCAAGTAAACTCTTAGAAAAGAAATTAGCTGTCTCTGACCAGTAGATAAACCTGCTCCTCTTTCTAATACATTATAATTATAGCCATTTGGTAATGAGTATATAAATTCGTGTAGCCCTATTTGTTTGGCAGCATTCTCAACTTCAGCTAATGAAATATTTTTATTGAATAAGGTTATATTATTATAAATTGTATCAGAAAATAAATGAATTTCCTGTGAAACAAATCCAATATTCTTTCTTAATGACTGTAAATTATATTCCTTAATATCAACTCCGTCAATCAATATTGAACCACTTTGACAATCATAAAATCTATTTAGTAATTTGATTAATGTTGATTTGCCTGATCCAGTTGTACCAACAATAGCATTTTTAGATCCAGGTTTAATAGACAAATTAAAATTATCAATGACAATCTTTTGCTTATCGTAAGAAAATAAAACATTTTTATAATTAATTCGACCTTTTAAAGAACTGGCATCAATCTTTCCTGAATTTGAAATTACAGAATTTGTGTCTAAAATTTTAAATACACGCTCTGCAGCTACCATGCCCATTAGTAAAACATTAAACTTGTTTGCAATTTGGTTAAGAGGTCTAAATAGCATAGGAATCATCATTATAAATGCCGTTAACTGACCAATTGATGAGCTGTTTTCTAAAACAGTATTCATACCTCCATACCATACTACTAATGCAAGAGTTAGTGATGAGAAAATCTCGGCGACTGGAAAGAAAATAGAATTGTACCAAACTGTTTTTAACCAAGCTTTTTTATGCCTTTCATTTATTTTTTTAAAACTCTCAAACTCATCATTCTCTCTAGCAAATTGCTTAACAATTTTCATTCCTGAGATTCTTTCTTGAACAAATGAATTTAAATTAGCTACCTCACTTCGCACCTCATCAAAGGCACTTTTCATATATTTTTGGAAAATTTTTGTGGCAAGTAAAATAAAAGGTAAGGAAATAAAAACAATAAAGCTTAGCTTTAAATTCATAGTCATCATGACAATTGATACAAATAACATTTTCATTAAATCTGAAATTATCATAAATAAACCTTGACCAAATATATCAGCAATTCTTTCCATGTCTGAAACAGCCCTAGTTATAAGAACTCCTACAGATGATTTATTAAAATATTCAACTGTAAAATTTTGAATTTTTTCAAATAATCTTATTCTTATATCGTAAACAATTGATTGACCCAACAGGCCAGCATTGTAAATAAACGAATAGTTGCTAATTACCTCCAGTGTTAACAATGTAAGCATTATAAATATGTAGGTGAGAAAGTTTTCAGGAGCAAATTGAGTCAAATTTTCATCAACTATTTTTTGTAAAATCAATGGTCTTAGTGCACCAAAAATAGAAAGGCCAAAAACTGAAATTAATGAAAATAAAAAAATTAATTTGTGTTTATTAACAAAGAGTATTAGCCTACGAAATAACTTAACATTATAGATGTTAGATTTTATTTTCATGAGTAATATATTTCTCTGGATATTTAATTCCTGTTAAAAATAATCCATGGGCTGGAGCTGAGGGTCCAGCATAGACTCTATTTGATTTTTTTATAATATTATTCAAATCTTTCAAGGTTGTTCTTTTAAGACCAATATCTAAAATTGTTCCAATTATTGACCTAACCATATTTCTTAGAAATCTATTCGCCTTAATTGTAAAAATAATTTCATGTTCGGTTACCTCAAATCGAAAATCAAATATTTCACATTCAAAATTGTTAACATTAGTTCTTGTCCTACAAAATGATTTAAAATTTTTATTTTTTTTTATTATTTGAGTTGCTGAATGAATTAATTCAAAATCTAATTTTCTTGAAAAAAAATATTTACTTTCCGGATTATGCACATCTTTCTCTTGAGTTATATAGTATTTATACTCCCTTTCTATTGCATCAAATCTAGCGTGAGCATCCTGTTTCATTTTGTATAAGTTTTTTACTAAAATATCTTTTCCTAAAAATGAGTTTAATTTAACTTTCAAGCCAAATAAAAGCTCCTGTTCCTCAAGGTCAAAATGTGCATACATTTGTGTTGCGTGAACGCCTGTATCGGTTCTACCAGCTGCGGTTAATTTAATTTGTTTTTTTAATAGTGTAAAAAATGCTTTTTCAATTGTTTCCTGAACAGTGACAGCATTTGGTTGGATCTGCCATCCATGAAAATTTGATCCATTATATGAAATTTCAATAAAGTATCTCAATCTATTTGTAAATTTGGAACAAATATATGTTTAAAAATCAACAGTTTTTAATTTGAAAAAAATCTTATTAATATCAGATACTCATGGATTTCTAGATGAAAAAATAATTAATCATTGTAAAAATTCTGATGAAATTTGGCATGCAGGAGATATTGGTAATTATTCATTAGTGGAATCTTTAAAGAAAATCAAACCGCTTAGGGCAGTTTATGGAAATATAGATGACCAGATTCTTAGAGATGAGTTTAATATTGACTGTAAATTTAGTGTTGAGCAAATAAAAGTTTGGATGACTCATATTGGTGGATATCCTGGAAAATACAATAAAAGAATATTAAATGGGCTTAAAGGATACAAACCAGATCTATTTATTTGTGGTCATTCACATATTCTAAAAATTATTCATGACAAAAAGCATAATTTTTTACATATCAACCCAGGAGCAATTGGAAAACATGGCTTCCATCAAAAAAGGACTATGGTTAGATTTAATATCGATAAAGGAGACTTAAATAATTTAGAGGTTATCGAATTTGACAGATAGGGTTATCTTATTCTATTTAAAGACCTAACCAACTCAGAATCCCTTTTAATAAATCTAATCGAAAGGTAAATTAGAAATGAACAAATAAAAGGATTAATTATAGCTAAATAAAGTAATATTTCCATAGTCATAGAAGGCATTAGAGAAACAAGATAATTTAATGAAAAATAAAAAAACCAAACAGTGTTCATACACATTAAAAAACTCAAACAGAAAGCGATTTTGGAAAGAAATAATTGTCTTTTTCTATTCTTAAAATATAAAATGGAAATAAAACATAATATTGATGTAATTAACGGAATATATGTTGTTATAAAAATTAATGAATTTAAAATAATTGAAATTTTTCTGTCTGATAAAAAGGGTAGGTTAATGATAACATTAAAACCTTCTAAATACCACTCCAATCCAAATAGCCAGTATGATAAATAAAAAATGGATGAAAGCAATAAAAATAAAGTCTGAATTCTCTGTATCATTAACATGTTTTATACAAATTTAACAGATTTAAAAAAAAATTTGGATCTATTTAAAATAAAGTTGTATACTTGTACTGAATTATTTTTATAATTCTCTAACCGTATACAATTTTTCCCTATTATTTAATCCAAAAAGTCAAAAATAAAAATTTATAATGTTTGAAATTTCAAAATTAAAAGAACAAAAACTTTCTGAACTACAGGAAATTGCAGAAAAGTTAAATATATCTAAATATAAAACTTTAAAAAAATTAGATCTGGTTTACAAAATTCTTGACCACCAAGCATCTAATCCTGAAAATGAAGAGAAAAATTCATCTGAAAGTAAAAAAGATAATGAAAAGAAAAATTCATCTGAAAGTAAAAAAGATTTTAAGCATAAAGAAAATAGATCAAGAAATCAAAAAAATAAACCTGTTTCTAGAAAATCAGTAAAAGAAAAATCTGAACCAAATGGTAATAAAGATAATAGAAACAGATACAAGGAGCCTGATTATGAGTTTGATGCTATCATCGAAAGTGAAGGTGTTTTGGATATAATGCAAGATGGTTATGGATTTTTAAGGTCTTCTGATTATCACTATTTATCATCACCTGATGACATATATGTTTCTCAATCACAAATAAGGTTATTTGGTTTAAAAAAAGGTGACACTGTACTAGGTAATATTAGACCTCCAAAAGAAGGAGAAAAATATTTCCCTCTTATTCAGGTAAATAAAATTAATGGCCTTGATCCAAAAATTGTTCGTGATAGAGTTTCCTTTGAACATTTAACCCCACTTTTTCCTAATGAAAAGTTTAATTTGGCGGATAAAAATAATACCATCTCCACTAGGATAATTGATTTATTCTCACCTATCGGTAAAGGACAAAGAGGTATGATTGTATCACAGCCAAAGACAGGAAAAACAATGCTTCTAAAAGATGTAGCAAATGCGATCGCTGCTAATCATCCAGAGGTTTATCAAATTATATTGCTAATTGATGAAAGACCTGAGGAAGTTACTGATATGCAAAGAAATGTAAAAGGTGAAGTTATAGCATCTACATTTGATAAAGAAGCAAATGAGCATGTAAGAATAGCTAATATTGTTTTAGAAAAAGCAAAAAGGTTAGTTGAGTGTGGTTATGATGTGGTAATTTTACTAGATTCCATAACCAGACTAGCTAGAGCCTATAACACTGTTCAACCAGCATCTGGAAAAATTTTAAGTGGTGGTGTTGATGCAAACGCGCTGCATAAACCTAAAAGATTTTTCGGTGCTGCAAGGAACATTGAAAATGGTGGATCTCTTTCAATTATTTCAACAGCGCTGACAGAAACTGGTTCTAAAATGGATGAAGTAATTTTTGAAGAATTTAAAGGTACTGGAAATATGGAACTTCAATTAGATCGAAATATCGCAAATAGAAGAATATTTCCTGCAATCGACTTAACATCTTCTAGTACAAGAAGGGATGACCTTTTACTTGACGAAAAAACCGTAAAAAGAATGTGGGTAATGAGAAAATATTTAGCTGATATGAATCCAGTTGAAGCGATGGAATTTATTAATGACCGTTTCAATCAAACTAAAAATAACGAGGAGTTTTTAATTTCAATGAATGGATAAAAATAAAGCTATTTTTTTAAGCTGCTCAAATGTTTAGTTAGCCTAGATTTAATATTTGAAGCTTTATTTTGATGTATAATATTTTTCTTCGCTAGCTTATCAACCATAGACTCAATTGAAGAAATCTGCTTTTGAGCATCTTTCTTTTTTTCAAGATCAAAAAACTTTTTTAAAACAGTTCTTGTAGTCTTATGTTGATATCTGTTACGAAGTTTCTTTGTTTCGTCACTTCTGATTCTTTTAATAGCTGATTTATGATTTGCCATATTTTAAATTTTTGTAGCCCGTAGGGGAATCGAACCCCTCTTACCAGGATGAAAACCTGGCGTCCTAGCCGATAGACGAACGGGCCTAATTATTTATTACTCGCGCGTGCAAAAATACAACTATTTTTAAATGTTACAACTTCTCAAATAAAAATGTTTGTGATTAATATGCCTTTGCAAATAAAACCCTTTGTTTGGAATGATTTCCAGAAAAAATACATGATCCTTCTTGCTGATTTTCCAAGGGAATGCATCTTATTGTAGCTTTTGTTATTTTTTTTATTTCATTTTCGGACTTTTCAGTTCCATCCCAATGTGCAGAAATAAATCCACCCTTTTTGTTTAAAACTTGCTTAAAATCGTCAAAATTATCTACTTCGGTAATGTTATCATTCCTGAACGTAAGTGCATTATCATACATTTTTTTCTGTATTTCTTTTAATAAATTTGAAATTTTTGAAACTGAATTTTCAATTTTTACAGTGTCCTTAGTCAAACTGTCTCTTCTAAGTATTTCTACTGTTTTATTCTTTAAATCTTTTGGACCTAAAGTTATCCTGATTGGAACTCCCTGTATTTCATATAATGCAAACTTTTCCCCAGGTCTTATATTATCACGATTATCAAACTTTACAGAAATATCATTTCTTAAAAAATCTGATTTTAACTTATCAACAACCTCAGAAATAGATGCTAATTCATCTTGATTTTTAAAAATTGGAACAATTACAACCTGAAATGGTGCAAGCATTGGAGGCAGCACTAAGCCATTATCATCACTATGTGTCATAATAAGTGCACCTAGAAGCCTAGATGAAACTCCCCATGAGGTAGCCCAAACATAACTTAACTTACCTTGTTTATTAGCAAACTTTACATCAAAAGCTTTAGAAAAATTTTGCCCAAGAAAATGTGAAGTTCCTGCTTGTAAAGCTTTTCCATCTTGCATTAGTGCTTCAATACAATAAGTTGTTTCGGCTCCTGCAAATGTTTCACTTTTTGATTTGATTCCTTTTAGAACAGGCATTGCCATATATTCTTTTGCGAATTTTTCATACAAATCATTAATCATTATGGTTTCCTTAATTGCCTCTTCCCTGGTTTGGTGAGCTGTATGACCTTCTTGCCACAAAAACTCAGATGTTCTAAGAAATAATCTTGTTCTCATTTCCCATCGAACTACATTAGCCCATTGATTGATCAATATGGGCAAGTCCCTGTAAGACTGAATCCAGTTTTTGTAAGTGTTCCATATTACAGCTTCACTGGTTGGTCTGACAATTAATTCTTCCTCAAGCTTTGCTTTTGGATCAACCCGAAGTTTGCCAATTTGATTTGGATCATTTTCAAGTCTATAATGAGTAACAATAGCACATTCCTTGGCAAATCCCTCAGCATTTTTTTCTTCTGCTTCAAATAAGCTTTTTGGAACAAATAATGGAAAATACGCATTCTCATGCCCTGTTTCTTTAAACATTTTGTCAAGGTAATGTTGCATTTTTTCCCATATGGCATAACCATAAGGTTTGATAATCATACAACCTCTGACAGAAGAATTTTCAGCCAAATTAGCCATAACTACAAGTTCGTTATACCACTTGGAGTAATCTTTATTTTTGCTTGTTAGTTTTTTGGCCATTTTTTGTAAATTGGCATAACAATTGATTTTGTTATTAACAAAACTAGTTATTTTTTGATTGTTCATTTATTAAAATTTAAAATATGTTTAAAAAACTAAGTATTCCTATTACAAAAAAAATTTTTGCTTTTTTCATTTTAGTTTTTACATTTTCATGTGGAACCTATCAATATAATGGATATGTGAGTGACGGAATATATGAACAATTCTCAACACCAGTAAAAGATGAAGTTGCTGCAATTAATGAAAGTAAAGAGGAAAATAAGTATTACCAGTCTGTCTTCAATGAACTTGCAGAAAATTACAATCAGAAAGAAGATGAAGAAGAAATTTTTACAGACGTAGAAAATTACCAATCTTCTCAAAATGATAGTTTAAATAAAAATTATGGTTCATGGGGGGGAAATAAAAACTCCATAGAAATTAATTTTTACACATACCGTGATATTGGATTTTGGTCTAGATGGAGCTATCCAAATTGGATGTGGAATTACGGATATGGTTATGGAAATATATGGGGATATGGGTATAATAACTATTGGTCTCGACCATTCCCTTACTATGGCGGATTTTATGACCCGTTTAATCCATTTTACGGATATTATAATTCATTTTATTATGGATATGGATATCCATATTATTATCATGGATATACAAATCCCTACTACCATTTTAACAATTACAATTATAACAATTATTGGGGTAATAGCTATGCATTTGTTAATGGGAGAAGAGGATCAAGAAGTGCTATTTCATCACGTATCCCAAACCAAAATATTAGATTCAACAGCTTTTCTGCAAATATGGGTAATAGTAATCTTTCTAATAGGTTTGATAAAATTGAAGGTGTAAAAAACTCAGCAAGAATTAATCCAAGTTTTTACAATAAAACATACACTTCAAATTCAAAGTATGAAAAACCAAAAAGCGAGAAAAACAGCTATCAAAATATGAGTAAGCCAACTTCAAATTATAATAACTATAAATCTGATGACAGAGGTTCTAATAATTCAAAACCTAGTTATTCAAAACCTAGTTATTCAAAACCTAGTTATTCTAGACCAAGCTATAGTTCTCCATCCAGGTCAAGTTCATCACCTTCTGTAAAAAGTGGAAGATCTAAAAGATAATTATGAAAATCAATCATTTTTTTATTTTCCTTGGCATCTTAACTTCAGCACATCTTAATGCCCAGGACATTTATGATGCATTAGAGTATACCGAAAGTAATGTTTCGGGAACTGCAAGATTTAACGCAATGAGTGGAGCGTTTTCTGCTCTTGGAGGAGATATTTCTTCAGTTTTTTCAAATCCTGCAGGATCTGCTGTGTTAAATAATAATAATTTTTCATTCAGTTTAAGCTCTAATAATTATTCCAATGAAAATACCATATTAGGAACTTCTGAGAAAAAATCTAAAAATAATTTTGGCTTTGATCAAATTGGGGGTGCAATAATTTATAATAATATTAATCCAGAAAGCAAATGGAAAAAAATTGTTTTTGCTTTAAATTATAACAAAACAAACAACAATAATAACAGATTTGGAGTGAATAACTTTAATAACGAAAATTCAATTGATGGTTACTTTCTTTCTAATTCTGAGAATCTTAGACTGGATCAAATATCGGCTTACGAAGACGAATCTATCACGCAAGCATATGCTGAAATTGGAAGTTATTTTGGATATGCCCATCAACAAGCTTTCTTAGGTTACTATTCCTACATTCTAGAGCCTAATGAATATATTGATGATAATGTATTGTATTCATCGAATATTCCCGCTGGTAACTTTAGTCAAAGTATTGGCTCATTTACTAGAGGAAATAACGGAGTTTTCTCTGTTAACTTTGGATTTCAATATGACAAAAATTTATTTTTAGGAATTAATCTTAACAGCCATGTTATTGATCGTGAAAATGTCTATTTATTTAATGAAAACAACGAAAATAGCAGTAATAATTCTGTGAATGTTACGAATGTATACTTTGAAAATAGATTATCTACATATGGTGAAGGGTTTTCATTTCAACTTGGTCTTATTAATAAAATATCTGATATCTTAAGATTGGGTATTTCTTATCAGTCGCCAACATGGTTTGAAATATCAGAGGAATCTTCGCAATACATAGAAACAATTGTAACAGAGTCTGATAATCAAAGATTAGAAATAGTAAATCCGAATGTTATCAATATTTTTGAAGAGTACAAGATTAACACTCCATCAAAACTGACAGCTAGTTTGGCTATTGTTTTTAAAAATTTGGGGCTAATTAGTTTTGATTATTCCAATGAAAACTATGAAAACTTAAAGTTCAAGCCAGAAAGTGACTTTTACTTTTCAGAGCTTAATAACGCAATATCCACATCCCTTTCCAATGTAAATACCTATAGAGTTGGAAGTGAAATCTTAGCAAATAAGTTCAGTTTTAGAATGGGTTATTTCACTAAAAATTCCCCTTTCAGTTCATCTTTTAACTCCTTAAACAATAGTATTGACTCAACAGATGGTTTTTCCTTTGGAATAGGTTATAAAATGAAATATTCCTCTGTTGACTTTTCTGTTCAAAAAATAAGTATTAACAAAAAAAGAAACTTATTTGATACTGGCTTAACTGATCAACTGCATATTGAAAATAATAAAACACTAGTTAGTCTTTCATTTTCAACTATCTTTTAAAAAAGATTTTATCTTTTCAGGCTAAAGTGCGCTCTAAATCTTCT
>CENP01235840.1_pt1 | contig 19746 bp, 19 predicted proteins | sample 361281 | NCBI WGS metagenome assembly CENP01 (sample SAMEA2591122, study PRJEB7988) | marine metagenome | biome: marine biome (ENVO:00000447); feature: deep chlorophyll maximum layer (ENVO:xxxxxxxx); material: saline water (ENVO:00002010), including plankton (ENVO:xxxxxxxx) | depth 70 m | reverse complement strand
GTTATTTTTTCTGATGAATCTGAAAAAGTATTTGAAGAAGAGGGCTTGAAAGCTTTCTTGGATAATGAACGAAAGAAGAAATCAATGTTAAAGGCAGGACCGTTTAAATCATTTTTAGTTGAATTAAATAAACTTCAGTCTGAACTAGACTCAAAAGTTAGCCCAATTAGAACAGCCCTAGTTACTGCAAGATCTGCTCCGTCTCATAAGCGCGTTATTAAAACACTAAGAAAATGGGGAGTAAGGATTGATGAATCTCTTTTTTTAGGGGGCATGAACAAGTCAGAATTTTTGAAATCATTTGAAGCAGATATCTTTTTTGATGATCAACAGCAAAATATTACAGATGCGTCTGCAAAAGTTACTTCAGCTCATGTACCATTCGGAATTAAAAATAGGAAATAACCATGGATATAGTTTGTTTAGATATGGAAGGCACACTGACTCCAGAAATATGGGAACAGGTTGCTTTTGATTCTGGTATCTCTGAGTTAAATAAAACCACTAGAGATATTCCTTCTTACTCTGATCTTATGGATTATAGAATTGAGATAATGAAACAACATAACTTGAAGCTTTCTGACATAGTTGAGGCAACAAAGAAACTAGATTTGCTTGATGGGGCTCTAGATTTTCTCAATCAGGTTAGGCAAGAATTTCAAGTAGTAATTTTATCTGATACTTTTCATGAGATTGCCTACCCATTAATGGAAAAACTCGGTCATCCTCTTTTGCTCTGCCATACACTTGATATTGATTCAGAGGATAATATTCTTGGCTACAAGTTAAGAAATTTACAAGCAAAAAAACAAGCAATCTTGGGCTTTCAATCTATGGGCTACAGATGTTTAGCGGCAGGAGATTCATTCAATGATTTGCAGATGTTTGAAGTTGCAGACCAAGGTTTCTTTATTAATGCGCCAGAAACCATTTCGACTTCAATGCCTGAAATACCATGTTTTAATGAATATCCCAATCTTCTAAGTGCTTTAAGAGATTTCAATTAATATTTATGGATAATTCATTTTCATTAAATAATTTTTCTAGACCAAAGCTAGAGATGCCGGGAGATGAAAAAAAACTTCTGCTTCATAGCTGCTGTGCACCATGCGCGGGAGAAATTATGGAAGCTGTAGCAGCCTCAGATATTCAAACAACAGTGTATTTTTATAATCCGAACATTCATCCCCAAGAAGAATATGAGATTAGAAAAGACGAAAATAAGAGATTCTGTGACAAGCTTGGATTCATTTTTGTAGATGCAGATTATGATAAAGAAAAATGGTTTGAGAGAATAAAGGGTTTAGAGAATGAGCCTGAAAGAGGGAAAAGATGCACTCAATGTTTTGATATGAGATTTGAGAGATCAGCTCTTTATGCCCATGAAAATGGTTTTAAGGTTTACGGAACTACACTTGGAATTTCGCGTTGGAAAAATATGGATCAAATAAATGATTCGGGTAATAGGGCTGCTCAACGATATGAAGATGTCCATTATTGGAATTTTAATTGGCGTAAAAAAGGTGGCTCCTCAAGAATGATTGAAATTTCAAAAAGAGAAGAGTTCTATCAACAAGAATATTGCGGCTGTGTATACAGTTTGAGGGATACCAACAAATGGCGCCAAGAAAATAATAAAGATCGAATTATTAGAGGTATTAAATTCTATAATTAATTTGGGAAACATACCTTTGGCAAAGTACAATACGAACCAATGAATACTCCGGGGAAAAAATTCAGACAAGCTATAGCTGATAACAGCCCTTTAATGGTTGTTGGTGCAGTTAATGCCTATTGTGCAAAAATGGCTGAGAAAGCCGGTCATAAAGCCCTTTATCTTTCTGGAGCAGGAGTAGCAAATGCATCTTTCGGATTGCCAGATTTAGCTATTACAACTTTAAATGATGTTGCTGAAGACTCCAGAAGAATCACCCAAGCAACCACCCTGCCCCTTTTAATTGATATTGATACTGGGTTTGGTGGCGCATTTAGTATCAGTCGAACCATCAAGGAAATGATTGCTGCTGATGTTGCGGCAGTTCATATCGAGGATCAAGTTACTCAAAAAAGATGCGGGCACAGACCAAATAAAAGTCTTGTTGACAAGATTGAAATGAGCGATCGAATTAAAGCTGCTGTTGATGGTCGGACGGATGAAACTTTTTTTATCATGGCTAGAACTGATTCATATGCAACTGAGGGAATGGATGGCGCAATTGAACGCTGTAAAGAATATATTGAAGCTGGAGCAGATGGATTATTTCTAGAGGCTGTATCTAGTTTAGAGGATTACAAACAATTAAAAGATGCATTACAAGTACCTGTTTTGGCAAATATTACTGAATTTGGGAAAACTCCTCTTTTTACTGCAAAGGAACTGGCATCAGTTGGAGTTGATATAATGCTATTTCCATTATCAGCTTTTAGAGCAATGAACAAAGCTGCAGAGTCTGTATATCAAGATATTGCTGTCAATGGGTCGCAGGCACATTCAGTTGAAAAGATGCAGACAAGAGATGAACTATATGAGTATTTAAACTATCATTCGTTTGAGCAAAAATTAGATGAATTATTTAATAGGAAGGAGAATAAGTAAATGGTTAAGAAGTTAGAAGGCGCTGGACTACGAGGTCAAGTTGCGGGTGAGACATCACTATGTACGGTTGGGCAAGAAGAAGGCCTAGCTTATAGAGGTCATAAAATTGAGACATTAGCTGAAAAAGGAACATTTGAGGAGGTTGCTTACCTTCTTCTTTACGGTAAATTACCCAATTCATCAGAATTATCAGATTACAAATCCTTATTAAAAAATTTAAGAGATCTTCCTGATTCCTTAAAGAAGGTTCTCAGGGAAATACCTGCATCAGCTCACCCAATGGCAGTGATGGCAACAGGGTGCTCAATGCTAGGAAACCTTGAGCCCGAGGAGTCAATGGATGCGCAAATGGATTCTATCAATCGAATGGTTGCAACAATGCCATCGATTGTTACTTACTGGTACAAATTTTCTCATGATGGCGAAGATATTAGCCTTGTGAATGATGAAGACACAATGGCAGGTCATTTTTTGCATATCTTGCATGGTAAAACCCCATCAGATCTTCATAGACGAGTAATGGATGCTTCATTGGTTTTGTATGCTGAGCATGAATTTAATGCTTCTACATTTACTGCTAGGGTTTGCGCTTCAACAATGTCTGATATTTTTTCATGTGTCGTAGCTGCCATAGGTTCGCTTAAAGGCCCTTTGCATGGAGGTGCAAATGAAGCTGCAATGGAGATGATTGAAAATTGGAAGACCAGGGATGAAGCAAAAACAAATATATTGGATATGCTAGCTAACAAAGGCAAAATCATGGGCTTTGGACATGCAATTTATTCAGAAAGAGATCCAAGAAATGCTGTAATAAAAGAGTTTTCTAAAGAATTATCTTTGGAATACGGTGATGATTCTTTGTATCAAGTTTCTGAGGAGGTCGAACAGGTAATGTGGGATGAGAAGAAATTATTTCCAAATGCAGACTTTTTTCACGCTTCAGCATATTTTTATTTAGGAATTCCAACAAAGCTATTTACTCCAATCTTTGTGATGTCACGAGTAACGGGCTGGACTGCTCACTGCATGGAACAAAGAGCTAATAATAGAATTATTAGACCTAGCGCAGAATATACAGGCCCTGAGACTTCTGTATGGGTTGATATCGAAGATAGGGAGTAAATCATGTCAAAAAATGTTGAGCTGAATATAAGGTCAGGTCCTGACTCTTTGCTTGTAGAAATTGCAGAGTATGTTTCGAAGCAGGATATTAATTCTGAAATTGCACTTTCAACCGCACGAAATTGTTTAATCGATACTATTGGATGCGGTTTATTGGCATTAACTTTTCCTGCATGTACAAAAATGCTTGGGCCTATTGTTCCAGGTACCAGTGTACCTAGAGGAGTAAGAGTTCCTGGAACTAACTTTTTACTTGATCCGGTGAAAGGAGCTTTTGATATCGGTTGTATTATTCGATGGCTTGATTATAACGATACATGGTTGGCTGCTGAATGGGGTCATCCTTCAGATAACTTAGGCGCAATTCTATCAATAGCAGATTATATCTCTCAAGAAAATGTTGCAGCTGGCAAAGATCCTCTTACAATGAGAGATGTACTAGAGTGCATGATAATGGCACATGAAATTCAAGGGGTGCTAGCTCTGACAAATAGTTTTAATAGAGTTGGCCTAGATCATGTGGTGCTTGTTAAAGTAGCATCAACTGCTGTCGTCACCAAATTACTTGGTGGAAATACAGATCAAATTATGGATGCAGTCAGCCAAGCATGGTTAGATGGACAAAGCTTAAGAACCTATCGTCACTCTCCTAATGCTGGTTCCAGGAAAAGTTGGGCTGCTGGTGATGCTACAAGTAGGGCAGTTAGACTTGCGCTTATTACCCTTTCTGGAGAAATGGGATATCCAAGTGTTCTATCAGCTCCAACATGGGGTTTTGAAGACGTATCATTTAAAGGCGAAAAACTTTCTTTAAGCCAACCTTTTGGTTCATATGTAATGGAGAATGTTCTTTTTAAAATCAGTTTTCCAGCTGAATTTCATGCGCAAACAGCTGTTGAGGCTGCTGTTGCATTGCATCCTCAAATTAAAGATCGGCTGGATGAAATTTCCAACATTGAAGTTACTACACATGAATCAGCAATAAGAATTATTTCTAAATCTGGCGAGTTAAATAACCCAGCTGATAGAGATCACTGTTTGCAATACATGATTGCAATAGGGTTAATCCATGGAGATCTGATAGCAGAACATTATGAAGATGATGTTGCTGGTGATCCAAGAGTCGATGAGCTTAGAGAAAAGATGACAATCAAAGAAGACAAAAGATATACAGATGAATACCTAGAAGCTGATAAAAGATCTATAGCAAATAAAATACAAATATTCTTCAATGATGGCTCTGCAACAGACGCTATCGAGGTCGAATATCCTATAGGCCATAAACGCAGGAGAGAAGAAGGAATTCCAGTGCTAGAAAATAAATTCAAGAACAATCTTGGAAAAATTTTTGATGATGAAAAAGTAGATTCTATTTTATCAAAATGCCTTGATCAAGATGAGCTTGAAGCTATGAGCGTCTTAGATTTTCAAGAATTATTTGCTGTTGAGGAAAACTCCTTTTAAAGGCTTGTTGGAATATACCTTAAAGCTTCTTTGCTAAATAAAAATGTTTGGTCTGAGTAATGGACCGAAGACTTATCTCTTGATGATCCATAGTTATGCATGCCATAAATTATTTTGCCGCTGTCTTGTTCGGCAATAATAAAAAATAAACCATCACCTCCGGACATGTTCAAACTTTTAGTTGAAGGGCTTGGTGATCCATAAACCGCTCTTAGGGTATCGACCGAGCCTTGAATTGGATAGGTTCTAGTCCCTCTTGAAATGGTATTAATGTTGCCCCAAGGATCAAAATAATTTCTTTGAATTTCCTTAAACAAATTATCACATTCCTCTTTTGCTGCTTGATAAGTTGGCGTAGGCTTATTGTTCATTTCTGAAATCCATTCTTGAGCCATAAAACACATGCCAAGAGCGGCATCAGTATTATTAAAGTTTGTTTTTCCATTCCAGTTTAACAATGCTAGCTCAAGATCTTTGTCATATTGTTTGATCAATTCCAGGTATTTATATTGTCGTGAATTTTTTGAGTAGGAGTTGTCAAACTTGATTCTAATAAACTGATTTAAATCGATGCTCTCATCTTTTGAGAGAAGTTCATTTGCAACATAAGATCTATTTGTGAGCCTTTGTTCGAAATGTACATTTTTTTTCACTGATTTTTTATCTAAGGAATAATCTCCCATTACCAAAAATGGATTTTGATTGGTGCTTTGAACCCATCCATTTAAAGGGTTAATAAATTTAGGAAGGTCATTAACTAAATCATTTGTATCCCAAATATCCATTGAGCTAGAGCTTTTTATAATTTTTCTTGCTTTTGCAGCATCACGCCTATTGGGTATTCTTCCATTATAAAAATATCCAATATTTCTATCAGAGTCCATCGTCACAAAGTTAAAGCTTGGTATCTTTCTTTTTGCAAGTTGCTTCTCGAATTCTTTTACGCTGCTTGTATTACCTATTTCATACCATCCCTCTATTTCGTTAAAAGAGTTCTGATTGATGTGTCTAAGAGCAAAATATTTTCCTTGCAGTTCAAGTACAGGGCCAAACTTTGAGTATCTAAATTTCTGTTTTGTACTCCACCTAAAAAAACCAAAAAGTTTAAATGCCAAATTATCCTCTTCTACCTCAAAAGATTCCCATTTACCATCGAGCAAGTATTGATTTGAATTTTTTGGATTTATTGTTAGCTCATAGATATCCATAACATCAGGACGATTAACAGTAGCGCCCCAACCAATATCTTTATTAAAACCAACATTGATTAAAAAAGACCCTGGAAAGTTACCACCATGTCCGTGCCATCCTGATTTACTTTCGATATTTAATTCATACCAACCAACTGGTCCGGATAAAGGTTGATGAGAATTAATAAGCAGGTAAGCAGCATTTGCATCTGCTTTAATTGAATTGATAGCTATTGCATTAGACCCAGTTGGAATCGATGTTTTGTCTTGACTAGCCATCTGTGCTAAATCCCTATCTAAACCAGCAAAAAATAGATGTTGTATATAAGATCCGGCGAGAACATCCTCCTTAGTGACAGGATGAATAGAAAGATTCACCTTATCAGGATGTTGATTTGCATACATATTTACACCATCCGCATATGCCTGAGCCATGGAAAGTATATTTTGAGAGAGTTGCTTTTTACCAATATTTTCTACCTTGGAATGAACTTTTAACAATCTGACCAAATAGTCAGTATCAATACTATCAAGGCCATTATAAAGAGCGTTTTCACCTCGATATAAAGGCATTAACTCCACAAGGTCATCATATGCATCTTCTGCATGAACTAAACCTATTCCATATGCGACATCTTGATCACTCTGACCTTTAATATAAGGAATTCCCCAAAAATCTCTGTTAATCAAAACGTTGTATTGATTGCTAATTTTATAAGATGGATTTTTTTCAATTATTGAACAAGAGCTCAACATTACTATGAAGACCGCAAAGAGCAAAGTAGCACTTGAAATTTTTTTTATCATCACAAATATAATTGTAATAGTTTCTGATAAAAATAATTCTAAATCATGCAAAAAAATATCTTGATAATAGGCAGTAGCTCTAGAATTGGTAGAGAGGTTATAAAGCTCTCTGCTTCAAAAGGCGATAACATTTACGCAACATCTAGATCGCCGATAGATATTTCTGTTAAACAATTTTTTCAGTTAGATCCAAATGAAGATTTATCTGAGCTAGACTCATTACCAGAGTCGATTGATGCATTAGTTTATTTTCCTGGCTCAATTTCACTCAAATCAATTCAAAGAATGAGTATTTCTGATATTAGAGAAGATTTTAGAATTAATTTTGAAGGAGCATTTCATATAATAAAAAAGGTTTTACCAAATCTTAAGAAAGCCGATGGCGCCTCGGTTGTATTTCTTTCATCTGTAGCAGCTAATACTGGGATGACATTTCATTCATCCATTGCAGCTTCAAAAGCAGCTCTAGAAGGTTTTGCTAGGAGCCTCTCAGCGGAGCTTGCTCCGAGGGTTGCTGTAAATTGCATTGCCCCATCGTTAACTGATACCCCAATGGCTGAGCACCTTATAAATAATGAAAATAAATTAAAATCCTCCGAGGATAGACATCCACTTAATGCTATTGGAGATCCAGAGAGTGTCGCAAATGTTATTTATAACCTTTTTTCTGCTAAAGAGAATTGGATTACTGGCCAAACAATCAATATTGATGGCGGACTATCAACCCTTAGATAGGCTCTATTAAGCTTTTTGGTCTATAATTCTGCGTATGTCAGGGAATACATTTGGAAAATTATTTCAAGTTACCACTTATGGAGAAAGCCATGGGAGGGCGCTTGGGTGCATTATAGATGGTTGTCCGCCACAAATAGAGCTTTCATCTGATGATATTCAATCTGAGCTTAATCGAAGAAAACCAGGCCAGTCTGATGTAACAACTCAAAGAAAAGAGGATGACATTGTGGAAATTTTGTCTGGTGTATTTGAAGGCAAGACTTTAGGAACCCCAATCAGTTTGATTGTTTATAACGAAGATCAAAGATCAAAAGATTACTCTAAAATCAAAGATGTATTTCGTCCTAATCATGCTGATATTACCTATCAAGCAAAATATGGCCATAGAGACTATAGAGGCGGAGGCAGATCAAGTGCTAGAGAGACTGCTATGAGAGTCGCCGCGGGAGCTGTTGCTAAAAAATATCTTAATTCCCATGGGATTCATACCGATGGTTACGTTAATCAAATAGGGAACATTTCAGCAGATACTATCAATTTAAAAAATGCTAAATCTAACAAGTATTTTTTTGCTGATGACTCTAAATTAGAAGATCTTGATGTAATGTTTTCTGAATTGATTGAAGAGGGTAATTCAGTTGGGGCAAAGCTTGGCGTAAGAGTAACAAATTGCCCCATTGGCCTTGGCGAACCTATTTTCGATAAGTTTGATGCAGATTTAGCAAAAGCCATTATGAGCATTAATGCTGTGAAATCTGTCAGCATTGGAAATACTCATAATATGCTTGATTTGAGAGGTTCTGAGGTAAGAGATGAAATGACACAGGATGGCTTTAAATCAAATAATGCTGGGGGCATTCTGGGTGGAATTACAAATGGCGATTTAATAGAAATAGAATTTATTATAAAGCCAACCTCAAGCATTAAATCAAAGGGTCAAACAATTAATGCTGCCGGTGATGAAGTCGAGGTTGAAGTAACTGGTCGGCATGATCCTTGTGTTGGAATCCGAGCAGTTCCAATAGCTGAAGCAATGGTAAATTTAGTTGTTATGGATCATTTGCTAAGAAACCAAGCCCAATGCGGATCAATTGATCAATCGGCTCCATTTAAGAAATAATATGCCAGTTACTCTATATGACAAGCTCTGGGATGAGCATCTTGTTGAAACTGATGATACCAATGAGTCATTAATTTACATTGACAGGCATTATCTGCATGAAGTTACCTCGCCTCAAGCTTTTGAGGGCCTAAGGCATAAAAATTTAAAACCATGGCGGCTTGATGCAAACGTTGCTACTCCTGATCACAATGTCCCTACGGATAGAGGCGATTCATTTAGCGCAGCCTCAATTGAAGATGAGGTTGCTAAAATTCAGGTAGTTGAGCTTGATAAAAACTGTAATAATTTTGGCATTCATCAATTTGATATAACATCAAATAAACAAGGTATTGTTCATGTGATGGGTCCAGAGCTTGGATATACCCTACCAGGCATGACTATTGTGTGCGGTGACTCTCATACTTCAACTCATGGTGCGTTTGGGTGTTTGGCTATGGGTATAGGGACGTCTGAAGTTGAGCACGTTTTAGCTACGCAATGTTTAAAAATTACTAAGCTAAAAAATATGCTGATCAATTTCAATGGTCATCCACAAAGAGGCGTTACTTCAAAAGATATTGTGTTGCATTTGATTAAGTTAATTGGAACTGCTGGTGGAACTGGTCACGCTATTGAGTTTTCAGGTTCATATATATCATCCGCTTCAATGGAGTCTAGGATGACAATCTGTAATATGGCTATTGAAGCTGGAGCAAAAGTTGGCCTTACTGGAGTTGATGAAACCACTCTTAACTATGTAAAGAAACATTCAAATCTTTCAGATTCAATGTTCAGTCAAGCTAGTGAATATTGGCAGTGCTTAACATCAGATCTAGATGCGAATTTTGATCAAACAATTAATATTGATGTTTCAAAGATTAAACCTCAAGTTACTTGGGGTACTTCTCCAGAAATGACTATAGATTTTGATGCAGATATCCCCTCTCAAGAGGATGTCAATGAAGCAAGCCATGAAAACTTATTACTAGCAAAATCTTATATGGGTTTAGATAACTCAAAGACTCTGCAAGATTTAAGTTTTGATAGGATTTTTATTGGTTCTTGCACCAATTCAAGAATAGAAGATTTGCGTGATGCTGCTTCTGCAGTAAAAGGTAGGAAAATCTCAAAAGATATTACAGAAGCTATTGTGGTGCCCGGTTCTGGAATGGTCAAAGCTCAGGCAGAAGAAGAGGGCTTGGATAAAATTTTCCTTGATGCGGGTTTTTTGTGGCGCGATCCAGGTTGCTCAATGTGCTTGGGTATGAATCCCGATCAGTTAAAGCCTTATGAGCGTTGCGCATCAACTTCTAATAGGAATTTTGAAGGCAGACAAGGCAATCTAGGAAGGACCCATTTGATGAGTCCATTAATGGCTGCGTTGACGGCAGTAAACGGCAAAATAACAGATCCATCATGACCAATGCAGTTATCACAGGCATCGTAGCAACTTTTGATAGAGACAACATTGATACTGATCAAATTATCCCAACTGAGTATCTAAAATCAATAAAAAAATTTGGCTTTGGAGATTTTCTCTTTGATGGATGGAGATATTTAGATGAAGGAAGATTAGATATGACTGCAGAAGATCGTTCTAAAAATCATGATTTCATTTTAAATAAGGAGCCTTTTACAAACGCTGAAATTCTTTTAGCTAGAGATAATTTTGGTTGTGGATCTAGTAGAGAGCATGCTGTGTGGGCTTTAAGAGATTTTGGTTTTAAGGCAGTTATAGCAAGCTCATTTGGAGATATTTTTTATAACAATTGTTTTAAGAATTCTGTTCTGCCAATAAAATTGTCTAAAGAAGAGATTAATCATTTATTTGAAATTTCTAAATCTCCATCTGTTAACTTCCAAATAGATTTACAAAGAAAAAATCTAAAGTTTGGTCATGACTCTTCCTATTCCTTTGATGTAAAAGATAGTTTGCTTGATCGTATTATTAATAATTTAGATGACGTGGATATTACCTTGAAGCATAAAAGTGATATTGAGATTTTTGAACAAACTAGAAGAAACCAGAGACCCTGGCTTTTTGATTACACCAATTGAGCGAAGGAATGGAAAAAAAAATATTAATTCTTCCAGGAGATGGCATCGGTCAAGAAGTTACCTCTTCAATGAATGAAGTTTTAAACTATCTAATTGATGAGCAAGGTCTTGATTTTCATATATCTGAGAGAAAAGTTGGCGGCTCATCTTATGATGAGTTTGGCCAACCGCTAACTGAAGAAACTTTAGATATAGCAAAAAACTCAGATGCAATTTTATTTGGAGCCGTTGGTGGACCGCAATGGGATGATCTTGGTTGGGATCTTCGACCAGAGCAAGCATTACTTGGATTGCGAAAATCTCTTGGTTTGTTTGCCAATCTAAGACCCGCCTTCTTGTTTAATGAGCTTGCATCTGCATCTCCTCTAAAAAATCATATTATAGAAAATCTAGATATCCTTATAGTTCGAGAGCTAACTGGTGGAGTATATTTTGGTGAACCTCGAGGTATTGTTGAGAATGAGACTCCTAAATATGGTTTTAACACAATGATCTATAACGAAGACGAAATTAGAAGGATTGCAAAAGTGGCATTCGAAGCTGCAATGAATAGAGACAAGAAGTTATGCTCTGTTGAAAAAGCCAATGTTCTTGAGGTCTCAAAATTTTGGAGAAGTATAGTCACTGAGATGAGCTCAGAGTATCCTGAAGTCGAGCTTTCCCATCAACTTGCTGATAATACAGCTATGCAGCTCGTGTTAAATCCAAATCAATATGATGTGATTGTTTCAGGTAATCTTTTTGGAGATATGCTGTCTGATATTGCCGCTACATTAAGTGGTTCTATAGGAATGCTCCCCTCTGCATCATTAAATAGTTCTTCTCAAGGTATGTATGAGCCATGTCACGGAAGTGCACCTGATATTGCTGGTAAGGGTATTGCAAATCCAATTGCAATGATCGCCTCTCTAGCAATGGCTTTTGAGTATTCGCTTGGAAGAGTTGATCTTGCAAGGAGGATTGAATCAGCGATCAAAACCTTTATTAGTCAAGGCCACAGAACAAAAGATATATCTACTTCTGAGGAATTCATGAAAACTAAAGAAGTTGCTCCAGCTTTAATTAGAATCTTGAAGAATGAAAATGAATAAGGGAGTATCTTTTGCTTTGGTGGGAGCATCTGGAGTTGTTGGAACAAAAATTATTCAACTGATGGAAAAAAGAGATTTTCCCATAGATGAATTTATACCTCTAGGCAATTCAACAGTAGGATCATTGATTCAATTTAATAATAAGCAATATCAAGTTGAATCATTGGAAAACTTTAACCCAAAAAAAGGACAATTTATAATTTTTTCTGCTGGATCAAGTGTTGCAGAAAAATATGCAAGAAACTTTGTGACTCAAGGTAGTTTTGTTGTAGATTTATCCTCAAATTTTCGATATGAAGATGATGTTCCTTTAATTATTCCAGAAATTAATGGTGAGATTCTTAGCAGCCTCACCAAGCCATCACTGATAGCCAACCCAAATTGTTCTACAGCTCAATTACTTATGGCTTTGAAACCCATTCATGATCAAGCCGAAATCCAATTTTTAAATATAGCAACATATCAGGCAGTTTCAGGAACTGGAAAAGCGGCCTTAGAGGAGCTGCATAATCAAACATATTTTACTGATTCGCAAAGCGAATCTCCTGTGTACCCTAAACAAATTGCCTTTAATGTTATTCCGCAGTGCGATGTTTTTTTAGAAAATAATTTTACTAAAGAGGAAATGAAGTTAACTTGGGAAACCCATAAAATTCTTGATCCAAATATTCAAGTTCAGGCAACCTGCGTAAGAGTACCAGTATTTAATGGGCACTCTGAGGCTGTATTCTTCAAAGTATCTAAGACAATCTCTCGAGAAGAAATTATTGAAACTCTTGAAAATTCTCCTGGTATAAAAGTACTTGATAATCCTCAAGACGAAGTGTATCCAACGCCTGTTGAAAATGCATCAGATACAGAGGATGTTTATGTTGGACGAATTCGCTCGCAACAGCTTGATGGTGATACGTGGATTTCTATGTGGATAGTTGCTGATAATGTTTATGGTAAAGGCGCTGCATTAAATGCAGTTCAGATATGCGAAGAACTTCTTAGTATTAATTCGTTGAAATGAAAAAGCATCTTCTCTTATTAGCTCTTTTGAGTCATAGCCTTTATGCAAGCACAATCATTGGAAGCCCTATTGTAGAAATTAATTCAGAAGGATTATATTTAGTGCAGATTAAGATCAGCTCATCAAGCAATCTAGAAGAAGATGATATTTCTATTACTAACTTCAAATCAAATGATGAGCTATCTGATTTTAAGTTTGAATTTAGAATTTTTGAAAATCTACAGGATTACAAACGTCTAACCTTGGCCATACATAATAACTATTTAGAAGACTATATTTCTTTTCGACTAAATATTAAAAAAGAATTAAAAAAAGATATATTTATATTTCTTCCGCAAAATAACGTTGCTCCTAAGGCAAAATCACAAGTTTCTTTTAAACTTCCAGCAAAGAAAATTTATGGCGAGCCGCAACGATATGATTTAGAAAAAATACTATCTGAAGAGAATGATTATCAAGACCCTGAGCCTGATAACTCTAACACTTTCTCTCTTGCCAAGCCTAACAATGATAATAGTAATGATGCTGAAGATCCTGAGAGCATACCAAGCAGCGAGGTTGAGACAATATGGAGCGTTTCAAAGTCTGTCAGTCAAAATTATGATGCTTCGATATATCAAATAATGTGGGGCTTTTACCTTGAGAATCCGGGTGCATTCATTGATGAGGACATTAATAGAGTAAGAGGGGATATTGATCTAGCATTGCCTTCTCAAGAATTAGTCGCTTCTACTTCAGAGTTTACTGCAAAAGAGTCGATTGCCTTTATGGATATAAAAAATAAACAGATTCAAAGGTCTGCAATCAAGCCAATTCTTAAATTAACTGCACCTGAAGAAACTTATCTTAATTTCGACAGCAATGAAGATTCTATTGGTAGCTCAACTCTCAAATTAAAACCTAATCCCGGCAAGATAATAGATAATTCTGAATTAAAAGCTTCAGAAATAGTCTCAAAGAACACCTCAATCATCGAAATACAGTCTGAGACTGATCTTGCTACAACATCAAATATTTCAAAAAATTCTAAAGGTTTTGATCTCAGAGATCTATTTTGGGTTGGCGTCTTGTCCTTACTTTTAGGTTTTGCAATTGCTTACATGCTCATCCGATCAAGCAAGAGACCGGCATTTACAAGAGCCGCCGTAGAAGAGGATTTACGAGATGATAATAATACCTTCCAAACCAATTTGAGCATTTCTAATGATATTGAAACTCAAGAATTAGACTTAGTTAGAACTTATATTGAAATGGATGACTGGGATAGCGCAGAAAAAATCTTAGATAAATTGATAGCTAACTCAACAAACGAAGCAATTATTCTTGATGCCCGTTCGCTATTAAAAGAAAAGAATTAAATTGTGAGGTTTGTAGGCATTTGTCATTACGATGGTTCTAATTATTCTGGATTTCAATCTCAAAAGAATGCATCTTCTATTCAAGATCATCTTGAACTAGCTATTTCATCAATTGGAGGTCTTGAAGAGCGAATTAATTACGCTGGTAGAACTGATGCTGGAGTCCATGCCACAGGGCAGATTTTTGATTTTTTACCAAAAGATCATAGAGAAATTACTCAATGGCTCCAAGGTCTTAACTCTAAATTGCCAAATGATATTTCTATTTCCTCTATTCAAAAAGCACCAGATGACTTTCATTCAAGATTTGACGCTATTAATAGATCTTACACTTATGTAATTTATACCGGTAAAACTCAACCAATTTTTTTAAGAGATTATATTTATTGGGAAAAACAAGAAATTAATATCAAAATTATGCGAGCTGAGGCCGCTCATTTAACTGGAAAACATAATTTTAATTCGTTTAGAGGATCAAAATGTACTGCAAAAAATCCAGTTCGCACATTACACAGTATAGATATTGAACAAAGGGAGAACTTTATTATTATAAGTCTCTGTGCAAATGCATATTTATATAATATGGTTAGAATTATTGTTGGCACATTGCTAGACATTTCCAAAGGCTCTGGAAAAGATATGAAGACTATTTTAAATGCTGAAGATCGAAAGATTGCAGGGAAGACCGCACAAGCTCAAGGACTCTTTTTTACTGGTGCTGAATATAAAAAGATAAATTTAGATTTGAAAGATGATGCTACCAATCCTTTAAGTTTTTTAATTGGCTCAAGACAATGAAATTAAAAATTTGTGGAATAAGTGACATAGATATTTTGCAATGCGCATGTGAAGCAGGTGTTGATTTTGTTGGATTCATAATGGCTAATGCAAGTCCTAGAAAAATTTCTAATGATTTTCTAGACTTTTTAGAAAATTTTAACTTTATGGAAACATCACCTGTTTTTGTTTTTGTAAATCCAACAGTTGATGAGGTTAAGAAAATTACCACAAAAATTAAAAATCCAATTTTGCAATTTCATGGCGATGAAGCAGATAATTTTTGCCAACAATTTAATCAACCATTTTGGAAAACTATTAGAGTTAAAAACTCTCAATCTCTTGAGGCTATAAATGATTTTCCTTCTGCTGACGCTTTGTTGCTAGAAACATTTTCTGATGATGCTTATGGAGGTACGGGTAAAGTATTTGATTGGAGTTTATTGGAAAATGTTAAACTTCAAAGTAAATTTATACTAGCTGGAGGGATTAACATAAAGAACCTGAACGATGCTATCTCTCTAAATCCCTGGTGTATTGATGTGAACTCTGGGGTAGAATCATCACTCGCATTTAAAGATAAAACTCTGATGGATCAGATTATAAAAAGTTTTAAAAATGGATAATTTAACTGATTTACCAAACTCTGAAGGTTTTTTTGGAGAGTATGGCGGGAAATTTGTTCCCGAGACACTTATGCATGCTCTAAAAGAGCTGGATGAAATATATGCAAGACTAAAAAATAATCCAAAGTTTGTAGAAGAAATTGATCAAGATTTAGTCCAATTTGTTGGTAGACCCTCTCCATTATATTTTGCTAAAAGATTAACAGATCACTATTCTGGACCGCAAATATGGCTTAAAAGAGAGGATTTAAATCATACAGGTGCTCATAAGATTAATAATACTGTCGGGCAGATATTGCTTGCTAAGGCCATGGGTAAGAAAAGAATTATTGCTGAGACTGGTGCCGGACAACACGGAGTTGCCACTGCAACAGTTGCAGCACGGCTTGGTCTTGAGTGCCATATTTATATGGGTGCTGCCGATGTAGAGAGGCAGTCTCTGAACGTTTACAGAATTAAGCTTCTTGGAGCAAAAGTACATGCAGTTGATTCTGGTACTGCAACGCTTAAAGATGCTTTGAATGAGGCTATGAGAGACTGGGTAACTAACATAGAGGATACCTATTATATTATTGGCAGTGTTACAGGCCCTCATCCATATCCAATGATTGTTAGAGATTTTAATGCCATTGTTGGAAGAGAATTAAGAAAACAATCTATGGAACAATTTACGCAATATCCAGATGCAATTGTTGCTTGTGTTGGCGGAGGATCAAATGCAATGGGAATTTTCTACCCTTTTCTTGAAGAGTCCAATGTTGCACTGATTGGTGTTGAAGCTGCTGGTAGCGGTTTAGCGAGTGGCAAACATGCAGCTCCTTTAAATGATGGAGAGCCAGGTATCTTGCACGGAGCAAAGAGCTATCTTATGCAAGATAAAAATGGTCAGGTAGTAGATACACATTCTATTTCAGCTGGTTTGGATTATCCTGGAGTCGGCCCTGAGCACTCAAATTTAAAAGATTCTGGAAGGGCTAAGTATATTGCTGTCGATGATGATGAAGTTTTAAGTTCATTTCATTTAGCAACAAAGCTTGAGGGCATTATGCCTGCTCTAGAGACCGCTCATGCATTTGCTGCATTGGAACATATCGCTAAAAATTATAAATCTAGCCAACATATTGTAATTAATGTTTCTGGAAGAGGAGATAAAGACATTAATACAGTTGCTACTATGGATGGAATATCTCTTGACTAGATTGGATGAGAAGATTTTATCTTTAAAAAAGGTTTCTAAAAAAGCACTTGTTGCATATTTAGTAGCCGGGGACCCAGACTTAGATTCAACCCTCGAACTTATGCATGGATTTGTTGATGCGGGAGTAGATATTCTTGAGATTGGCGTTCCTTTTACTGATCCTATTGCTGAGGGACCAATTATTCAAGCAGCTCATGATAGAGCTTTAAAAAATAATACTTCGCTAAATAGTATTTTTCAGCTTGTTGAGAGCTTTAGAGAGAAAAATACTGACACTCCAATCATTCTGATGGGTTATATGAATACTTTTCTAGCTAATGCAGAAGATTTAAAAGAAGCTCATCAATCTGGAACCGATGCAGTTTTAATTGTTGATATTCCTGGTGAGAGTAACCTTGAGGATCTCGGAATTAAAAATGAAAATCTTGCCTCAATATCATTGATAGCTCCTACTACTAGTGAGAATAGGGTTAGTAAAATATGTAACAGTAGCTCAGGTTTCATATATTACGTTACCCTTCGAGGCGTAACAGGATCGTCTCATCTAAATATCAACGAAGCAGAAAGTAATATTAATTACATTAGGTCACAAACTTCACTTCCAGTGTTTGCTGGCTTTGGAATCAAAACGCCTGATGATGCATTTAATTTAAGCAAAATCTCTGATGGGGTTGTTATAGGTTCAAGCTTAGTTCAAATGATTCATGACCAATCAGATCAAAAAGAATTCAAAAAAATATATAATTATCTCAATGAAATGGCTGAAGCAATAAGTAGATGAATTGGCTGACAAGATTAATTCCATCTATTCGTTCAAATCGTGACTCAATCTCAACAAAGAGCAAAGTGCCGGATGGCCTTTGGAATAATTGTCCAGCATGCGATGCCATTCTATACCAACCTGAGCTAGAAAAATCTCTTTTTATTTGTCCAAAATGTGATCATCATCTTCGTATTGGGGCGAGAACAAGAATGTCTATTTTCTTTGATGGAGGTAGTTTTCATGAGCTAGCAACCAAAATTACTACTAAAGACGTTCTAAAATTTAAAGACATTAAGTCTTATAGCCAGCGTATCAAAGAAGCAGTTTCTATTACTGGTGAGGATGAAGCAATTGTCATTGGTAAAGGTAAGCTTGAGGGGGCGGAAATTGTTGTGGCAGCTTTTGAATTTCGCTACATGGGGGGATCTATGGGCGGAGCAGTTGGAACAAAATTTGTTCAAGGGGTCGATGCAGCAATAGCGAGTAAAACTCCATTGATATGTTTCTCTACGAGTGGAGGAGCGAGAATGCAAGAGTCTATGATTTCCTTAATGCAAATGGCAAAAACATCGGCAGCATTAGAGAAACTCAAAGAAGCAAAATTGCCATATATTTCAATAATGATTGATCCTATTTATGGCGGTGTTTCAGCTAGCATAGCAATGCTTGGAGATATAAATATAGCTGAACCAAAAGCATTGGTTGGATTTGCAGGCAGAAGAGTTATTGAGCAGACGGTGAGAGTAGACTTACCTGAAGATTTTCAAAAATCAGAATTTTTATTAGAGCATGGAGCAATTGATATGATAGTTCACAGAAAAGATTTAAGATCTAAGGTATCAAGCATTCTATCTAAATTGTATCCTGGGCAATGAATACCAATCGAATACTTGGAATTTTTATCGTAGTTACTTTATTGACTTGGATTCTTATTTTTGCACTTCCCCCTCAGCCAAAGTATCAGCAAACGATCAATATCAATATTCCTAAGCTTCCAGAACCTTTGGTTGATCATGACAGTCTAAAAAAAATAGAGTTTAAAGAAGTTAAAAATGATTTCCCAGCAATCGATATAGAAGATACTCTTCCATCTGCAAAAGATCGATTTAATAACATCGATTTTAATTTATATGTTTATAAAGCTGGTGCCTTTGGATCTTCAGAAACTATTTCTAATTTAGTTCAATCATTTAATGATGCAGGCTTTCCAGCTTTTACTGCGCCAAATAAATCAAATCAAAATCTTACTAATGTTTTAGTAGGGCCTTTTGCTAGCAAGAAAGATATCAAAGATAATCAAAAAACTCTTAATAAAATTGCTGGTATAGAAGTCGGCGAGGTAATGGCTTGGAATCCTTAACTTTATCGCATTTTGATTATATTCTTATTGGGGTGATTGCACTTTCTGGTTTCATTGCATTTTTTCGAGGCTTTGTTCAAGAAACTCTATCTCTTTTGTTGTGGATTATTGCCTTTGCAGCAGCAATGTTTTTAAACGCATTCCTAGACCCTTATTTTATAAATTATATAGAAAGCCCTGAGATCAGAAGAATTCTTACAATCATAACCGTATTTGTTGGAATTATATTTTCAGGAGGATTGTTAATTAAATTACTGCGAGGTCTAGTTCATTGGTCAGGCATGGGAGGTTTGGATAGACTTTTAGGAGTATTGTTTGGATTTCTTAGGGGTATGCTTTTAATTGTTGTGATTTATTTAGTTCTTCCGAGCGATCTTAAACAATCTCCCTTTATTAAAGATTCAAAGAGTTCTACATATTTAAAAAAATATGCACCAATGGCTGAAAAATTTTTTAAAAGTATGATCTCAGATAAAAATTCAGT
>CENP01222364.1_pt1 | contig 19746 bp, 13 predicted proteins | sample 361281 | NCBI WGS metagenome assembly CENP01 (sample SAMEA2591122, study PRJEB7988) | marine metagenome | biome: marine biome (ENVO:00000447); feature: deep chlorophyll maximum layer (ENVO:xxxxxxxx); material: saline water (ENVO:00002010), including plankton (ENVO:xxxxxxxx) | depth 70 m | reverse complement strand
AAAATTAATGTGAATAGAATTTCTGGGAAAGGAGCACGCACATTGGAAAATTATGGTCACAAATGGGCTTATTTTCAAGCTCGATATTTTAATGTAAACTCTCAGCCATATTACCTTATAATGGATCCAGATTCTTACAGTATTTTGAATTCGCCAGTTGGTTACACACCTGACAAAATGGAGTATGTTAATTTTTTGAATTGTGGTTTATCCTCATTTAAAGAATTAAATAAAAATTAATTTTTACTTTTATTAAATGCCAGATTCCAAGCAAAGAAAATATGATATTACCTATTTAAAAATGGCCCAAGAGTGGGGGAACTTGTCTTATTGTGAAAGAAGAAAAGTAGGTGCTCTTATTGTTAAAAATAATAGAATCATTTCTGATGGCTATAATGGCACACCATCAGGATTTGAAAATTTTTGCGAAGATGATGACGGGTATACAAAATGGTATGTCCTGCATGCCGAAGCAAATGCTATAACTAAAGTTGCTTCTTCCACCCAATCTTGTGATGGAGCTACATTATACATAACACTATCTCCCTGTAAACAATGTAGTAAGTTAATTTATCAAGCAAAAATTAAAAGGGTTGTTTACGCAGTTCAATATAGTGACACATCCGGAATTGAATTTTTGAAAAAGGCTGGTATAATTGTTGAACACATCAAAATCTAAGTGATTAAAGTTTTTTTATTTTTTCGTTGACAATCATTATTCTCATTATGATTAAGCAGCTACATCCAGAAAGAATTAAAACAATTGAAGTATAGTTTTCTTTGGAAAAAAAATTTTCAAAATCAAATTGCATTAAATTGTATATAATCAAGCAAACTGCAGTTATGGAAACTAGGTAAATAACGGATTTCATTTAGTATAAAATATTTTTTGTTAAAAATAAGCACATATTGTTAATAAAATAACCTTTTATATTAGGCAACTATTTTGAATATTTGCACAATCGAATCTATAAATAAATTTTTATTTATTTAAATATTATTCAAACAATTAAATTGCCATAAAATATGTCACTGTTTTTTTGGCAATTTAATCGAAAGCCAATATTTACTTGAAAAAAATAATGGATTTGATCGAGGTTTGTTCAGGCCAAAAAATCTTATTTTTTTTTAAATAGGTTTTAAAGATTATAATTTCAAAATTTTATCTTTTTTTTGACCCAAACCCTAGGTAATCAATGTATTATAAATACTAGATTTGTATTTATTGTACTTTTTTATTTTGCCTTTTAAGCCCTCAGTTGCATTAGAATTTTTGCTAAAAAACTACATGATTTTGTTGATTTTTTTGCAAGAAATTTATGTTAAAAAGTTGTTAAAAACTTATAGAGTCACCGCTACAAAAGATGATGAAATAAATGAGAACTTTACATTTACGTTAAATTAAAATTTTTTTAATTCACTATAGAAATATTTAAAAAAACATGGAAATTCAACAAATAATAAAAAGAGATTATACGACTAAACCATTTCATTTGGATAAGATTAGTGGAGCTATCCATAAAGCAATGGCGGCCGTAGGAAGCGGTACAAAACAAAATGCCCAAGATGTTGCATTATCTGTTTATCAATTGCTGCTCGCAAGAAAAACCGAGGATCAAGAATATATTCCAACAATAGAAGATGTGCAAGATATTGTTGAGACAAAACTTATGGAAAGTAAGTTCAAAGAAGCAGCGAAAGCATATATTTTATACAGAAACAAGCGCAGCCAACAAAGGCAATCTGACGTGTTTGAAAAGCGAATTAATCTCAAGCCTTACGAGTATCCGCATCTTTACGAGTACGTTCCGGCGATAAGACATTCTTATTGGATTCACTCAGAGTTTAACTTTACAAGTGACATACAAGATTTTAAATCTCGTTTATCTGGCCCTGAAAAAAGTGCCATTAAAAATACCATGCTGGCAATTTCACAAATTGAAGTTGCGGTAAAATCTTTTTGGGGTGACTTATATCACAGAATACCGAAGCCTGAAATTGGCTCTGTTGGGTCAACTTTTGCCGAAAGCGAAGTTCGTCATGCAGACGCCTACTCTCACCTACTAGAGATTTTAGGATTAAACTCAGAGTTCAAAGAGCTAAAAAAGAAACCCGCCATAATGAAAAGAGTTCGTTATTTAGAAGTAGCACTTAAAAATTCCAAAAGCGATGACAATAGAGAGTATGCGGAATCTATTCTTCTTTTTTCTCTTTTTATTGAACATGTTTCCTTGTTTTCACAATTTTTAATTATCATGGCTTTCAACAAACACAAAAATATGCTAAAGGGTATTTCAAATGTAGTTGAGGCAACCTCCAAAGAGGAGCAAATTCATGGAGATTTTGGCATTGATTTAATTAAAGTTCTTCAAAAAGAAAATCCTGAATGGTTCACTGAAGAATACCACAAAAGTATACAAGATATGTGTAAACAGGCTTTTGAGGCTGAGAAGAATGTAGTTGATTGGATTTTTGAAAATGGTGAGCTTGACTTTTTACCAAAAGCTGTTGTTAATGAATTTTTAAAAAATAGATTCAATAACTCTTTAGAAAGTATTGGGGTTGATAAGATATTTGATGTTGATCAATCATTGGTTTCAGAAACTGAATGGTTTGACGATGAGATTATTGGCACAAAACATGGAGACTTTTTTGTGAAACGATCAATTAATTACAGTAAAAGAAGTCAAAGTATAACAAGTGATGATCTATTTTAGGATATGCAGAAAAAACTAAAATCCCAAAAAAAGATAGAAAATGCTAATGAAAATTTAATTCAAGCAAGAAGAAAATCAATGAAGAAATTTAAGCAAGATTCTGAAAAATCATTTGAATGGCTAAATGAAAATAGCAGAAAGTTTCTTGCTGCAGGATATTTAGGAGAGACTGTAACTGCAGAGGAGCGTATTGCTGCTATTGCTAAAAGAGCAGAAGATTTACTTGGAATGCCAGGTTTTGCTGACAAATTTTATCATTATATGTCTGAGGGATATTACTCACTGGCATCTCCTGTTTGGTCAAATTTTGGTAAAGAACGTGGGTTACCAATAAGTTGTTTTGGTTCTCACATTGATGATGACATTGGAAATATTTTATATTCACAATCAGAAGTGGGTATGATGTCAAAATTAGGAGGAGGAACATCAGGTTATTTTGGTAAGATTAGACACCGTGGAGCAGCGATAAAAAATAATGGAGAAGCATCTGGAGCTGTTCATATTATGAGGCTTTTCGAGTCTATGGTTGATGTTGTAAGTCAAGGATCAGTCAGAAGAGGCCGCTTTTCTCCCTATCTTCCTATTGATCACCCAGATATTATGGAGTTCCTTGAAATTGGTACAGAAGGAAATCCTATCCAAGAGCTAACACATGGTGTTACTGTTACTAACAATTGGATGCAAGAAATGATTGACGGAGATGATCAAAAGAGAACAGTTTGGGCAAAGGTTTTACAAAGCCGAGGAGAGATGGGGTACCCATATATTTTCTTTACAGACAATGCAAATAATGGAGCTGCTGATGTATATAAAGATAAAAACTTGCCCATCTATGCAAGTAATTTATGTACGGAAATAATGCTCCCCTCTAACCATGACTGGTCGTTTGTTTGTGTTTTGTCAAGTGTCAATGTGTTGCATTATGATAAATGGAAAGACACAGATGCTGTAGAAACTATGATTTATTTTTTAGATGCAGTAATTACAGAATTCCTTGAAAAGCTAGAGACTTATAAAAATTCTGACAACCTTGATGATCAGCAAACGTTTTTGTTTATGGAACGTGCATACAACTTTTCAAAGGAAAATAGAGCACTAGGAATGGGTGTGTTAGGGTGGCATTCTTTGCTTCAGTCTAAAATGCTTCCTTTTGACAGTCAAGAGGCTTACGATTTAAATAGCGCTGTTTTTAAAAATATAAAAGAACATTCGTATAAAGCGTCTGAACATTTAGCAGAAAAGTTTGGAGAACCTGAGTTGCTTAAAGGATATGGAAGAAGAAATACAACTTTGAATGCTGTAGCTCCAACCACGTCATCTGCTTTTATACTTGGTCAAGTATCGCAGGGAATTGAGCCAATATGGTCTAATATCTATGTAAAGGATATTGCCAAAATAAAAACAACGATTAAAAACCCTTTTTTGATAGATCTTCTAGAGGAGAAAGGAATGAATACACCAGAAGTTTGGAATCAAATCAGGGATAGAGATGGCTCAGTTCAAGATCTTGATTTTTTATCTCAAAATGAAAAAGATGTATTTAAAACATATTCTGAAATTGACCAATTAGCAATTATTTATCAAGCAGCTAATAGACAAAATCATATAGATCAAGGTCAATCACTAAATATTATTATTCACCCTGACACATCTACCAAAGAGATTAATAAGATTCATGTGACAGCGTGGAAGCTGGGTCTAAAATCATTGTATTATCAGCACAGCATGAATGCTGCTCAGAAGTTTAAGCAAAAGAAAGATTGTGAAAGTTGTGAAGGCTAGCAAATGAAACCTATTTAAATAAAAAAGCCTCGAATTTAATTTGAGGCTTTTTTATTACCAAACAAAAAAACTATTTATCCTTTGGTTTTGCTGGCTTCACGGACTTGTCATATGACACATAATATTCTTCTATAACACTCATCACTTCTTTCGTTAAATCTTTTGATTCTTGTAAAATGCTAAAATATAGTGCTGCATTTTGTGGATTGAAGACAGGGATGTATTATTTGAGAACTAAGAGTGCAGTTGATGCTATTAAGTTTACTTTGGATAATAAAGCAAAAGAAGAAACACCCGTTCAAGAAAAGAAAGAAGATCTTAAAGTAGTTGAAAAGAAAAAAGAGACTGCTAAAAAAACTGCGCAAAAATTTTCTAAGGCAACTGAAATAGATGTTAAGCCTATGAGCCCCGAAGAGATGAAGGAACTTATTGCAAAAAATAAAGAGGGTGAGGTTGATGACTGTTTAATGTGCGGATCTTAGTAGTTTAAGACTTAGAATTTATTGAGTAAAAGTTTTCTAATAATTCTTTTAAGGAAACTAATATTTCAGAACTAAGTTGCAGTATATCTAAATGAAGTAAATCATATTTCCCCTTTTCTTTATTTGCTGTATTGTAATTTGTTATCTGGTTTTCTATCTCTTCTTTTGACTCTATGATTTCCAGTAAAACTGTTTTAATTTTTTCATAATTTTTTTCTTTAAAAACAAGGAAGATATTATTATAAATTGTATTAAAAGTATTTTCTAAATTCAAAAGTATTTTGATATTGCTAAGAGGTAATTTTCTTCTGTCTTCTTCAACATACTTGAGTGTTCTTCTTGAAATTTTCCTTAGATTTTTTGTTGTTTGGGTTAATTTTTCTAGAATTACTAAATAAAGTTCAGTTGCTTTTTCATTTCCTTTTTCATTTGATTTAAGGTAATTGAATATCTTATCTTGCAGGACATCAACTTCTTCATTTAACTTTATCACCTGACGGCTATTTTTTTTCAGTAATTTAATATCACTTTTAGAAATCCCATCTACTGTTATTGAAAATATTTTACTACTTCTTTTTATCACATTTTCAATATTTTTAGAACTCTCTTTGACTACCCCTTTTAAAGTCCTCTTTTCCATTTTCAAAAGTTCATTTTCACTTTTAATTATTTCAGATTCTTTTTTATACTTTAAATAGTTTCTATATAATAAGTAGCATGTTGCTATGAAAAGTACAGGCATAAAATAAAGGCTTGACTTCATTAGGAATGCTACGAATGCAGCAGCTGAAAATGCAATAATCGCTGTTACAAACCATCCACCGATAACATTAAGGACCCCTGAGACTCTGAATATCGCACTTTCACTCCCCCAAGCTCTATCTGATAATGAAGTTCCCATTGCTACCATGAATGTTACATAAGTTGTTGATAGAGGAAGTTTATAGGATGTGGCAATAGAAATCAGAATTGATGCAACAATTAAATTAACAGAGGCTCTTACCATATCAAAAGCTGGATTTTCAAGAATTGTATTTGTAAGTAAAAGTTGATTTGATGGAGCAAATCTATTTTCTATTTTTTCTTTGATAGTGGATGGTATAATTTTTTGCGTGTTAGAATTAATCATCTCAAAAAATTTAACTAAATATTTTGCTAGTAGATTTGCTTTAAATCTTTCTTTAATTTCACTTTGATCTGATAAGTCAATTGAGGTTTTTAAAACATTTTTTGCCCTCGATGAAAACCATAGTGTTACAACCATTATTGCCCCTGCAAGAAACAGTATTACATTTGGGGTTTCAACCTTGGAAGATAGCACATCCATTGTTAGTTGATCAGGTGCAATTCCAGAAATTAGCCATGCTTCATAGGATTGCCATGCGGCAATAGGTACTCCGATAAAGTTTACCAAATCATTTCCAGCAAACGCTAAAGCTAGCGCAAATGTCCCAACAAGAATAATCAGCTTATATACATTTGTTTTAAATACCTTAATTACTAAATATGAAATTAAAGACCAGATTAATGTTAAGTATATTATAACCTGTATTGAGTTTCTTTCAAGAACATTATTAATTGTATCTCCATTTAAATAATCATAGGTAATTTCAGAATATGAAGTTCCTTTTAAGCCCTTGATTAAAATAAAATATGTTATGGATGTAATTGCAACACCCCCAAACAAAGCTGAGATAATTTTAGATTTTTTATCGTAATCAAATGTAAGTATAAGTCTTGAAATCCACTGAACAATTGCCCCAATTGTAAATGCTATAAATACAGAAAGGACAATCCCTAAAATAATTTGAGTTGCTTTAGAGGTATTGATATAGTTTATCAGCTCAGCAAATGATTGACCATTTTCCCAAATCTTATATCCTCCAATTGCCACAGCTGATCCAAGTAATTCAAAAACAATAGAAACTGTTGTTGATGTTGGTAATCCTAAAGTGTTAAAAAAATCTAGTAGTAAAATATCAGTAATCATGACTGCCATGAAAATGATCATGATTTCATCAAAGTAATATAAACCAGGGTTAAATATTCCTTTTCTAGCAACTTCCATCATGCCACTTGAAAAAATTGCTCCCAATGCAATTCCCAAACTTGCAATAATCATTATTTTTTTAAATGATACTGCTTTTGATCCAATTGCCGAACTTAGAAAATTTACAGCATCATTACTTACTCCAACAATCAGATCAGCGATTGCAAGAAACCCAAGGGCTAAAACAAAAAATAAATAGATGTTTTCCAAGCTTATTTCTTTGAGACAAATTTACACTTATTATTACTTTAATTATTAGTAGAATGTTAAGATTTTCCTCTATAATAGACTCGATTCTTAAGATTTAAAAAATTTTAAATCATTAATAATCAATCAATTAATTGTTTTATGTTAATTTAAAGTTAAGTAAATGTTTGATAATTGTAAATAAATGCTTATATTTATTAATATAATGTTACTAAATATGCTGTTATGAAAAAGATTCTCTTATTACTTATCTCAATATCTATTTTTTGTGTTACGGAAAACTCATTAGCTCAAAATGAAAATAAACTTATTGAATACAATGAGTTTACGGAGTTAATTGATGTTACATATTTTTATGAAAATGGAGCAATTATGCAAAAAGGATCATTCAATATAGATGGCCTGCCTCATGGTTTATGGATGTCTTATACAATGGAAGGCAAAGAATTATGTAGTGGTAATTATAAGAATGGCATGAGAGTGGGTAAATGGTATTTTCAATTAGAAAATGAGACACAATCTGTAGACTATTTTAATTCAAAAATTATCTCAGTTGAGGAAAATGATTTTGAACTAGCAGAACTATAAATAAAAAAGGCTGCATTGTTGCAGCCTTTCATAATCAACTAAAAATTAAACTAAAACTCAGTAAAACTAACATTCAAATATAATTTCTCATTTTCCAAATGAAATGAAATAAATATTATGAAATTATAAATTAATTGCTCTGTGTTAATATTGCTACCCGATCTAAGGTTTTAATGTAGTGTAATAATACTTTTTCCACAACCTCAAAACTATTATGTTTATAATTTAAAGTAGGATATTCTTTTATTTTTAACCAATTTTCAATTTTTGTTTTGTTAAGTTTTGGGATTACTTTATACCCTAATTCTTCTAAAGCAAACGCATTACATTTTTGCTCAAACTGATTTTTCATTGGAATTACTAATAGTTTCTTTTTTAAATAAATAGCTTCTGCTGGTGTTTCAAAACCTGCTCCACATATAATTCCCAATGAGCTAGCCATACTGTAACTAAAAATCTTACTATTAATTGGTTCTAAAGTAAGATTTTTATGTAACACTCTTTCATTGACTTCTTTGGAAAATATGTGAAAATTAAACTTATTTAATTTTGTAAATATTTTTTTCAATTTTTTTACTGAATATGCTGGCAAATATATTGTGTAGTGATCTTGAATTTTTGCTTTTAGTATCCTTACATTTTTACTAATTATAGGAAAAAAAATATTCTTATCGTACTCTGTAAAATGAAATCCAAACCCTTCTTTAACAGGAGCGTAAAATTTTAGTATTAATTTATGTATAAATGAAAGTTTTTTTATCATGGGTACATTTTCATTTAAAAGAGCATATTGATGACTTAAAGCAAATGCTTTTTTATTTTGTAGTTTTGCTGTCCATGCAGAAATTGGCTCAAAGTCTGTAAGTATCAAATCATAATCATCTAGCTTTAAATTCCAAATGTCAATAAATAGGCGAATAAAATTCACTTTTCTAATTGTGTGAAAAAAACTTATTCCCCCTCTTTTGCCAAAAACAAAACTTAACCCCTTAAATTTATATTTTACATTGAAATTTAGCTTCAAAGACGACTCTGTTCCACTGACTAAAACATCTACTCTAGCATGTTTTTTAAATATCGGTACAAGTTCATTTGCTCTAGTTATGTGACCATTTCCTGTTGCTTGAAGTGCATATAATATTTTCATTTTGTGAGTATATTATAATCATCTAACATTTCATTGAATATTTTATCAATGGGTTTAAAGCTTTCATCAATTTTAAAGTCACTATAATTAAATTTATATATTTCCCAATTTCCCTTATTATATTCCAGAGATGTTAAGTTCTCTACCCAGTCTCCTGAATTTAAATATTCAATATTTTTATTTTTTAATTTAAAAGTTTTGATACATGGTTCATGGATATGTCCACAAACTACCGACGTAAAACCATGATTTTCTGCAATTTCTACAATCGTATTTTCAAATTGGTTGATATATTTAACGGCTAGTTTAATATTTTTTTTGATTTTTTTTGAAAAAGAGGTTTTTTCTTTTTTGAAGACAAAATAGATTTTATTAATTATAAAATTTAGTAATATTAGTAAATCATATCCGTAAGAACCAAGTCTAGTTAACCATTTTGAATGCTGCATGGTTATATCAAATACATCTCCATGAAAAAACCATGTTTTTTCCCCATTAAGATTCAAAATTAATTTATTTGATATTTTGAAATTTGATATTTTGAAACCTTTGAATCTTCTTAACTCTTCATCGTGATTTCCTGTGATATAATGTACAGTTACGCCATTATTTATTAATTTAAGAATTAGACGAATTAATTTGGTATGATATATATCCCAGTGCCTTTTTTTAAATTGCCACATATCAATAAAATCACCATTCATTACAAGCATTCTGGGCTTAATGCTTTTTAAATAGAAGTATAGTTCTTTTGCTTTAGAACCAATAGAACCTAGGTGTACATCAGATATTACAACAATATCAACAGATCTTTTCACTGATGTAAAGGTAAACCCTAATTATTAGTAAGGTGTTAAATGATTTTTACTTAATAGTTATAAATTTATGAGAAATGTTAATTAATTTTTAACCAATCAATCAATTTAAAGTTTTGGAATCCATCATCATTGAATCCATCTTGAACAACTAAAAATCCTTTTTTATACTTTCTAGTTGACATTGATGTAACCTCAATTCCATCTGTATCACTAGTACCGTCAATACCATTTCCATCAATTACTTTCACAAATTTTTTAAGCTTATGGTTTTTTCTGTCCAGTACTGCATATCCATTACTTCCTTGAACAGAAATAATAATGCTTCCATTTTCCTCATCAGACTTGTATAATGCTAAACCTTCAAAATCATTTTTAAAAATTTTATTTACCCCAAAAATTAAATGTCTATTTTCGGCAATATTTGGATCTGCATTTATTTGCCATAAACCTTTATTTTCTTCAGCTATATAAATTTTTCCATAGTATTCATCAGCAACTAATCCTTCAATTAATGTTCTGAATTTTATGGTTCTAATTTTTTTGATGGATATTGAATTTTGAGAATCATCAACAATCCATTGTTCAACATTACCAGATTCTTTATCACTTACAAAAATATAATTTGAATTGTCTCCTTGATAAAAGGTAATTCCATAGACATCTTTCAAAGAAGATTTATTATTTGAATTGAGAATTATTTCTAGTGAGTTGTCTTTTGGATTAAGTTTATATAACTCAATTGAATTAGTGGATCTATTTGATCCACAAATGAGAGGAAAAACATCGCCTTTGAAAGAAAATTTGTTGATTATATCAACATTATTTACTCTGCCAAAGGGATAGTGATTTATTATTTGACCATCAAGATTATAAACAACCAAACCATACTTCTTGTCTGTACCAATTATTACAGAACTTTCTGGAGAATCTATATTTTCATAAATACAAATATCATCAGCAGCATCATCATTACTAATAACAGGGGATGTTTCTAAATCAGCAACTACTTCTTTAACAACAAAAGAGCCAACAAAATTTGTTGGCTCTTGTGCGTACAATAAAGTATTGCTGATAATTAAAATTATGAGCGATACATTTTTATTCATGGTTTAGAAATCATATTTTAACCCAACATTCCAGTTGTAGCTATAATATTCAAGCTGCATTGTTCTTTCTTTTACACCCTGATAATATCTAAGCGGCTGATTTGTTAAATTTTTTGCTTCAGCAAATATACTAAGTTTATCAGAAAGTCTATACGTAGCATTTAAATCAACAAAAAGTTGTTCGTCATAGTATCGATCTTCCCATGAATCACCTCCAATTTCATCTAAAGCCTCACCAGCATAATTCATAGAAGCTCTCACAAAAAACTTCTTACTTTCATAAGCTAAAGATGCGTTATACATATTTTCAATTGCACCAGCAAGTGGAACATCATCTCTACCCTCAATTCCATCAGTATTTGAGTCTGTAAAAGTATAATTAGCCATTAAAGTAAAGTTATCAAGTAATCTAGTTTGTAATCCAAATTCAAAACCGGTTACACTAGCTTTTGATCCATTTCTTACTTGTTCATATTCATAATCAGGAGTACCATTATAAACATAATTTTCTGTTGTAAATGTGTACAACCAATTATCAATATTTTTATAAAATGCTCCAAAAGAAACTAACGCTGTTCCACCAAAATAGTAATCAAGCATTAGGTCAAGGTTGTTTGAAAGAGATGCTTCTAAATCAGGGTTACCTACCGCAATCTCTTCATCACTAGAAACAACTGCTTGATAAGGGACCAAGTCATAATAATTTGGTCTCGCAATACTATTACTATAACCTAAATTAGCAACGAATTTATCACTGAATTCATGTTGCACGTTTAAGCTAGGAAGAATATTTGAATATGAGTTTGATCCAGAAATACTTTCGACATCATCAACTGAATCATAATCACCATCCTCATCATAAACTCTTCCTGTATAGTCTATGTCTGTGTGCTCAAACCTAGCACCTACAACAACAGTTGTCTTGTCTCCTAATTTGTCAGTAACCATTGCGTATGCTGCAGCAACTTTTTCATCAGCACTGTAAATCTCCCCAGCAAATTCCTCAAATAATATTTCACTTCCATCACCAGAATAAAAGTTTTGGGCTCCTAGCCATTCTGCAGTTGCAAAATTTCCTAACATATATTGATCACCTGGTTCATACCCATCGATTGAAGCATTAAAGTAATCAGCATCAGCCATGGTATCAAATGGGAAACCATCTTCAAAACCTTCCCAGAAATCATTTCTCATTTTTTCTTTTACCTTATACTTAGCACCAAACTTTAATTTGTCATCTCCATCATTGTAAGGTAACTCAAAGTTTATTTTAGCACTTGAATTTTCTTCCTCAGTGTATTTTTGTGCTTGCTCAAAATGTCTGAATCCATATTCAGCAGGATCATTCCAGCTATCTCCTTCAAAATTAAATACAGGATATTCAGGATCAGATAAGTCAATAGAACTTAAATCAGCACTACTATTTTGAAACCTTACGTATCTTTCATTTGGTCTTTCTTCACTAGCCTTTGAAGTACCAACCTTCCAATTCATAGTTACTTTTCCAAACAGGTGCTCACCACCAAATGAAATTTTCCTTACTCTTTGGTCTTCAAGTCTTCTGTTGTCATTGATATCATCACCAATACCACCTTTTGTTTGTTTTCTAACTCTCACACCTTCAGATGGATCAGCGTACCAATCATCGATATTACCGATTCTTAGTCTAAATCTATTTTCCCAATCATCCCTATGATTATAAATTGTTTTTACAAATAAAGAATTATTGTCATCGATTTCATAGTCAAGGTTTAATCCAATACTTCTTCTTGTCCTTTTAACATCATATCTTCTAATATCATGCTCACCAATCGCCCCATCTTCCGCCCAATCTTCTGGATCATTCCACTCAAATTCAATATTATCAGATCCATAATTTCTTGTTTGTAAAGTTGAGCTTAAAGAATAGCTTAACTTATCATTTATTTTATCTGCTACAACTAATGCGATATTAGAATTGGATCCATCAGATCTTATGGGTTCTGCACCGGCAGAAAGGGTAGCCGAAGCTCTAAAACCACTAGGGTTGGATCTTGTAACAAGATTAACTGATCCTCCAATTGCATCAGCTTCCATATCAGGAGTCATGGATTTATTAACTTCTATTGTTTGAATCATCGCAGAGGGAATTAAGTCAAGTTGAACATTTCTATTATCCCCTTCCGCAGAAGGAATTCTATCTCCATTAAGAGTGACAGAGTTCAATCCTGAAGCAAAACCTCTTATCACGATATTTCTTGCTTCTCCTTGATCTCCTTGCATGGAAACCCCAGCAACTCTTTTCAATACATCACCAACATTATCATCAGGATATTTTCCAACTTGATCAGACGAAATAACGTTCGTAACATTTAAATCAGATTTTTGTTGGTTCAATGCCTTAACAATTCCACTAGAATAGCCGGAGACAACAATTTCAGCAAGTTCCGTAGCAGATGGCTCAAGAGTAAAATCTTGGGTAGTAGTTGCATTTTCTGCAATTTCTACAGAGGCAGTGACTCCTTCAAAACCGATATAGGAAACACTAATTTCGGAATTTCCAGATTCTAGATCGATGAATCTGTAAAAACCATTAAAATCTGAAACAGTTCCCTTGTCATTGTCAACAATTATTGTTGCACCCGGTAAAGGAAAACCATTAGAATCAAGAACTCTTCCCTTCAAATTGGATTGGGAAAAAGTAAAACTTACACAAAATAGTGCAAATAATAAGAAGTAAAATTTTTTCATGTTTTGTAATTTAATTTTATGAAATCAAAATAAAAAAAATATTATGAATGAAACGTTAACTGAATGTTATTAATAATTTATATTAATAACTTTAAAATTTTACGGAATATCCAATTGAAATCTCTGTTCCAATTTCTCTGTAGGAAAATATCTGATCACTAATTCCAAAGGATTCGTACACACTTTCCTTTTTATTATTTAGGAGGTTTTTAGCTTTTACAGAAATCGAGGATTTACCATTTTTGTCTAGAAATTTTTTGAGAGTAAAATTTAAGCTATGAAATGGAGAAGTATACACATCAGGAACATAACCAGTTCCAACAACTTCTAATGTAGGTCCTTGTACATTATAGTAAAATCCATATTGAAACCCAGTACTTTCATTTAAGTATTCTAGGTTTGAATTTATCAAATAGGGGGATTGCCCTTGTAAATCTCTTTTGTTCGAAATACTTTCTCCAACTCTTGCAGAGTTAGATCTTAATAAAAATTCATCATCTGACATTTCTAGAGAAGAGCTAATGTAAGAAGCATTCAATGCAAACCTCCATTTTCTAATGTCATCTGAAATAAAATTTATTGGTTTTCTAATTTCAAATTCTGCTCCAAAAACTTCTGCTGAACCAAGATTTTTAGAGGTGAGTTGTTGAGGTGCTTGAGCAAAAAATGTTAATTCAATAGGGTCTTTAAAACTTTTATAAAACCCACTGATAGCTACAATATCACCCTTATTTCCAAATATCTCATATCTTATATCAGCATTGTTAATATATGAAGGTTTTAGATCTATATTTCCAATATAAAGCCTATCAGTAATAGCATCATAAATTTGAGCCTTTGAGGCTTCTTTAAATGATGGTCTTGCTGTAGTTAATGAGTAGGAAGTTCTAAAATTTGAATTTTCATTGATTTTATAAATCAAGTTTAAGGATGGATAGAAATCTAGTTTAGAAATAATTTTTGAATTATTAAAAACAGCGGTTCCGCTTTGGTTTTGTCCAGTGTAGTAAGATTCAAATTGTTCTGCCCTAATTCCTATAATTGTTTTAAAACTTTTAAACAAGTCGAATTCGTTTGCTAAATAAGCGGCAAAAATTGTTTGTTCTCCTTCATAAGAGTTGGAGGGTTGATATATATTGTTAGAATCTAAGAATGTTCCTTGACCTGAATCAACTGTCCAAATATTTTGCGCTGCTAAAATATTATTTGCATTACCATCAACCACATTATTAGGATTGGCTTTAAAGAAATAGGAGTCAACTTCAAAATCTCTATTCTTAATTGTAGCACTCAATCCAAATTTTAGTTTTGCAGGATTTTCTTTAATTGTATATTTTTTTAAAACATTCAATTGATTGGAAAAGTTAATTTCCTTTAACTCTCTCCAAGTTCTTGTAGGGTATCCAAATGAGCTTGGTTGAATTGAATAATTTCCTTCATCATTTATGTATAATGCTGTATTTTTATGATCCTTATCAAACACATTAGATAAAGAAGGAGAAACTTTCCACTCTAATTTCCAATCATTTTCAAAACTATGTGTTCCATTCAGTAGAAAATTAGTTACGGACCTTTGCGTATATAAAACGACATCCTTTGTAGCTTGTTCGATTCCACCACCGCCTGTTCCTTGAGAAGCTTGTTGATTGAAAAAAGCTCCAGTATTTTCTCCATTTTGTATATGAAGCATATTAAATTTATATTTTGACCTTTCTCTTTTATACACTAGCCCAGCTAATGCATTCAGTATGACGTTATTAGATCCCTGATCTCCTATGCTAAGTCTATCAGTAACTAAATTTAAAATACTGTTATCATTGGAATCTTTTTTTAATCTGTTATCAATTCTATTTTTATAAAATGAAGTTTCATTCTTATATGACATTGAGACTTGAAAACCTAGTTTATCATCATTCAAATCAAATTGATTACCAGCTGTAAACCCAAAGCTAAAGTCATTCATGCTTGTCTTGTTTTTTGCTTTTAATATTGGATCAAATGAGTTTGTGAGCTGGGTAAGGAGGGGGTCATTTGCAAAAGTACCAGGAATTTGTTGGTATCTATCAATTGGGATATCCCTTGCCCCATTATCAAAACCAAGAAAATCTGTTGATTTTGCTTCGCCAATTAAAAAAGAATTATTGAAATGCATTTTTGAATTATATGCACTTCCGATTGAAATTGACAATTCTCTTTTAGTTGGAAAGTCTTTTGTAACTATGTCAATTACACCGCCCGTAAAATCAGCTGGATACTCAGCCGCTGCACTTTTTATTACAATAATATTTTCAAGAATATTCGTTGGAAATATATCCATTTGTATTGTGTTTCTGTCTGGGTCCAGACCAGGAATATCAACCCCATTTAAAATGGATTTTGTATATCTATCTCCAAGACCTCGTACATATACATATTTACCACCCTGTACAGAAACACCAGGGACAGCTTTGACTGCACCAGCAATATTACTTGCCCCAGCCTTTTTGATTCCTTGTGATGAAATACCATCTAGCATTACCGTTGATTTTTTTTGAATATCAAGTACAGCAGATTCTGTATTTTTTCTGACGGTAGTTGAAATAACAACCTCATCTAACATATTTGTCAATAAAGTGACATTTACTATTTCATCACTTTCCTCAGAGATAGTGACATCCGTAATTTCTATGGTTGAATATCCTACAAAAGAAAAAATTAGTGTGTAAGAGCCAGGATCCAAGCTTAGCTCATATTTTCCGTCAAAGTCTGAAGTGGTGCCAATACTCGAATCTTTTACAATCACATTCGCAAAAGCCATTGGTTCATCATATTCACCATCCATAATCAAACCAGAAACCTTTCCTTGCGAGATGCTTAGGGATGTAAAAAGTAAAAAAAACAATAAACCAAAATATTTCATAATAAATTTCTTAAAAAAAATGCCTGTGTAAATTAATACACAGGCACAAAAATAAATTTGTTTTCTTAAACAAATGTTAACAAATCATTACCATCCAAGTGCAGCAGCAGCATTTGCATAAGTCCATGCAAGAGCTGACGTATCACAACCGACTGTTTGTGAAGCTTGAGCTACATCAGATGCTGTTGAACCAAATCCCTCAACAACTACGTTATCTGCTTTATTGTTGAAGATATCTGCAAGTGAATCACCATCAGGAACGTCTATTTGGATAGCACCAAAAGTTAAGATTCCATCATTATAATTAGTTGCTACTCCATCGTTATCTAGCTCAATATCTTTTCCTACTTGAAAACCCCATGCAGCAAGATTATTTGTTGCACCTTGAGCATTTGATCTGTAGTCAGCATATTCACCATTTTCAGTTACTGAATTTCCAACAAGTGTAATGTTATTTAATACAAATTGATCCTCAAAAGAACCTTCTGGTCCATCAATTTCCATTCCGTGGTCAGAATTAGCTCCAGCAAGTACAATTGCGTTGCTTACAGTACCAGAGTATGCTTGATCAATATCAATTAAATCGTCACCACAAGCCCAAACAAGAGCATTGGTAACATTAACTGTACCTCCGAAGAATTCGATTCCATCATCAGAATTTGCAACTACCTCAATATTTTCAATTACAGTACCGTTTCCAACTCCTCCAAGGGTAATTCCATTGATTTCATTATTCTCTCCAATTACAGCTCCTCCGTGTCTTACAGAAACATATGTAATTACACCAGAATTGTCAGATGCATCATTACCTCCATAAAGACCAAAAGTATCATCTGCAGGTATACCCTCAATCTGAGCTTCAACAACATCTCCTTCAAAAGAACATGGAGCATTTCCTAGAACCAATAACCCACCCCAAAGTCCTTGAGTGTCTGGACTTGATGGATCTAAGTTGCCATCTAAATTATCAGCTATAGAAGTCATAATAATGGGGGCGTCTGCCGTTCCATTTGCAAAAATTTGACCGTCTCTAGCTACAACAAGAGCAGATGCAAGAGAACCAGCACCAGCACTACCTTTGATCACAGTACCGGCTTCAATTGTTAATGTAGCACCAGCATCAACTACCACTTTTTGATTTAAAATATAAGTGTTGTTAGATGTCCAAGTATTAGCACCTGATAACATTCCAGTTACGTTAATAGTTTCTGAAACAGGATCAGGATCGACAGGCACAGGTGCAGGTGCAGGATCGTCATCATCACTACATGCATTAAAGGCAAATAGTGCGAAAGTTAATAATAATAGTTTTTTCATTATATAGTTTTTAAATTTATGCTACAAAGAAATAATTATTACTTTATTTTTATTTCAACCGAGCTTTAATATATTGTTACCTTACAGTTAAGAAAATAAACTAAATGTTAATCAATTATTTACTTACAAACATTTTACTTAATATTTAGATAACCTTAAACTCGTTAATTAAAAAAAAATTAAAGTTAGTTTATGTAATTAACTCAAATCCAATGGAGTATATAATAATTACAATAGTTGCTTTTTTAGCGGCACTATTAACATTTTTTTCAGGATTTGGATTGGGTACAATTCTCACGCCAGTGATGCTTATTTTTTTTCCCCCTGAAATAGCAATATCACTTACCGGAATTGTTCATTTTTGTAATAATATTTTTAAGCTTAAAATTATAGGTGGTCGATTCAACAAAGAAGTTTTAATCAAATTTGGAATCCCTGCCGTTTTATTTGCTTTTGCTGGATCTTATGCTTTATTCTTTATAAGCAATGATACACTTTTTACACACCATTTATTTGTCAAGAAAACAGATGTTTCTTACTTACAATTTATCATTGCAATAATCCTAATATTTTTTGCATTTATTGACTTCATCCCATTTTTTAAAAAGCTAAAATTTAATAAATCAATACTGCCAATTGGTGGAATATTGAGTGGTTTTTTTGGAGGTTTAACTGGAAATCAGGGAGCACTCAGAAGTGCTTTTTTGATAAAGATGAATTTGGAAAAATCAGTATTTATAGCAACCACTGTTGTTATTTCTTTCTTTGTTGATTTAACAAGAATCAGTGTTTACATTTCTAAGATTAAAGATTTTGAAATTTCAAATTATTTAATCCTGGGGCTAGCAGCAGTTCTCTCAGCGATTGCAGGATCATTCATAGGTTTTAAATCTCTTAAAAAAATCACTCTAAATTTTATCAGAAATTTAGTTGCAATTATGATTTTATTAATTGCTTTTTTACTATTATTGGGAATATTATAATCTTCTATGGAGTGGGAAAAATTATTATCTCTCAAGAGATTTGGTGATACTTTTAAAAGAAAAAGAATAGATCAAGATGAAACTAGACTCGGGTTTGAAGTTGACTATGATCGTATTATCTTCTCATCCGAATTTAGAAGCCTTCAAGACAAAACTCAAGTTGTCCCATTTTCACAAGGAGATTTTGTACACACTAGATTAACCCATAGTTTAGAAACTAGTGTTGTAGGGAGATCTTTAGGAAGAAGCGTCGGAGTAGAGATTTTAAAAAAATACCCCTATTTAAAAGATGAATTTGGATATCAGTCAAATGATTTTGGTGCTATCGTGGCTTCTGCATCTTTAGCGCATGATATTGGTAATCCACCCTTTGGCCATTCGGGTGAAAAATCAATTGGTCAATATTTTATTTCTGGTCCTGGCAATCAATTTCAGAAAATTTTGAATGAAAAGGAATTCAAAGATCTTTGTGATTTTGAAGGTAATGCTAACGGGTTTAAAATTTTAACCCAGTCCAGGCCTGGAAGGGAAGGTGGGATAAGATTAAGCTATGCAACACTTGGTACTTTTGTTAAGTATCCAAAAGAATCGCTTCCCGTTAAACCAACTTCCAATGTTGCAGATAAAAAATATGGGTTTTTTCAAAATGAAAAAGAAACATTCATTGATATTGCAAACGAACTTGGATTAAAAAATAAAAATGGAGGGTATAATAGACACCCTTTAACTTTTTTGGTGGAAGCAGCAGATGATATCTGTTACACTATTATTGATTTTGAGGATGGTATTAATTTAGGATTAATTCAAGAGGACTATGCCTTGGAATATTTAATCAATCTCGTACGAGATTCAATTAACACGGAAAAATATAATTCTTTAAATAATACAATTGATAGGGTCAGTTACTTAAGAGCCCTTTC
>CENP01238544.1_pt1 | contig 19771 bp, 19 predicted proteins | sample 361281 | NCBI WGS metagenome assembly CENP01 (sample SAMEA2591122, study PRJEB7988) | marine metagenome | biome: marine biome (ENVO:00000447); feature: deep chlorophyll maximum layer (ENVO:xxxxxxxx); material: saline water (ENVO:00002010), including plankton (ENVO:xxxxxxxx) | depth 70 m | reverse complement strand
ACGGAAGGAATTAGTATTAAAATAGCTGAACGCATTAAAAATAAACTATCAATTCAATGAAGCTCTTTATAAATTTTTTGACTATATCAAGAATCCTACTTGGGCCCATAATTTTTATTCTTATACTTTATTGGGAGGCATTCATGGCTTCCTTATTTCTATTTACTTTTGCAAGTATTTCTGATTATTTTGATGGAGCCCTAGCAAGGAAATATAATCTTTCTTCGCAACTTGGTGAAGTACTAGATCCTATTGCAGATAAGATATTGGTTTTATTTATGCTCTTTGCATTAACACTTTATTTTGCAAGCATTTATATAGGGTTCATCTCTTGTATTATGTTGGCAAGAGAATTTTGGGTTTCAGCCCTTAGAGATTTGAATGCAAGAAATTCAAATACCTCTGCAACAAAGGTAGCTTTTTTAGCAAAAATGAAGACAGCAATACAACTAAGCGCAGTTGGTTTGTATCTATTTGGACTATCTTTTGACCTTGTTTTAATTATATTTCTTGGCGATTTTGTTTTATTTTCAGCATTAATCATTTCGCTAAAAACAGGTCTAACATATTCCCAAAAAACTTTTTCTAAACTCTCGTGAGCAAATAATCAGTTTTTATTATGCAATTATTAGTTTTGGCCGGTGGATTTGGAACTCGACTCAAGTCAGTGGTTTCATCTGTTCCAAAGCCTTTAGCACCAATAATGGGAAGACCGTTTTTAAATTTTCAAATGGAAAATTGGACATCTCAGGGCATTACGGATTTTATTTTTCTGCTTCATTATGAAGCAGAAAAAATTATTGATTTCATTGAAATCTGGCAGCGAGAAAATCAGAGTAGAAATATAAACGTAAGGTTTATTATTGAGGATAAGCCATTAGGCACAGGTGGCTCAATTGCTAATGCAGTAAATAAATTCAAGATAAGATCTAGATTTTTTGTATCAAATGCAGATACTTGGTTAGATTCTGGTTTTTCACTTTTAAGTGAATCTCCCTCACCATCTATTGCTGTTACTATGGTTGATAATGTTAGTAGATATGGAAGTGTGATCATAGGTGAAGATAATTATGTAAAAAGCTTTGCTGAAAAATCTACCAATCAGGTTCCAGGAACCATAAACGCTGGAATTAGCTGCTTAGATTCAGAAATATTTATATCCTGGGATGGTAAGGCATGCTCACTAGAAAGAGACTATCTTCCCCAACTCGCCAAGAAAGGAAATTTATATTCAGTTTGCCTTGACGAAAATTTTATTGATATTGGTATCCCCGAAGACTATGATCGCTTTTGTAAATGGGTTGAAAAGGATAAAATTTCTACATCATGAAAATTAAACACTTCTTAATAGATGGAAACTCTTCAATCAAGGATGCATTGACAAAAATTGATCAAAACTCTTTTGGAATAATTTTTTCGAAAAAAAAATCTGGAGAAGTCTATGGTGTGGCCACAGATGGTGATATTCGAAGAAGTCTTATTGCTGGACTTGGTCTCGATGACAAATTAGATGAATGCATCAACAAAAAATTTTATTGGGAGAATGAAAATGTCTCTAGAGAGTCATTAATTAAAAAACTTGATCATAAAATTAAAGTTATTCCTATTTTAGATAGCAAGATGCATTTAATCGATGTCATTACAAAAGAAAACTTACCTGAAATTTTAGAGAGACCAGTTTATGCGCGCTCTAAGTCACCAGTAAGGATTAGTTTTGGCGGGGGTGGTTCTGATTTAACTCATTATTTTTCTAATGGAATTGGCGCAGTTATCAATGCAACAGTTTCATTTTATAGCCATGCAACATTACATATCCGAACTGATGCAAAGATTGTTATTCATTCTCTTGATCTAAAAGCTACGTTAAATGCAGACAATTTAGAGGATTGCTTAAATATGAAAGGGGAATTTGGTTTAATACAAGCTGTTATAAAAACAATCAATCCTGACTTTGGTTTTGAGTTAGATTTGCATTCTGATTTTCCAATGAGTTCAGGGCTTGGAGGATCAGCGGTTCTAGCTGCAGCTATTTTAGGCTGCTTTAATCAATTTAGAAAAGATCAATGGAGTTTGCATGAGCTATCTGAATTAGCCTATCAGGCCGAGAGGCTTTATCAGGGCGTTGAAGGTGGTTGGCAGGATCAATACGCAACAATATTTGGCGGGTTTAATTTTATTGAATTTAAAATGGATCAAAATATTGTTCATCCATTAAGAATTCCGCAAGAAATATTATTGGAACTTGAAGAAAGCCTCATTCTTTGTAATACAGGTGTCCAGCATAACTCTGGAAATATTCATAAAGATCAACGCAATGAGATGCGAAGAAAAGACAAGCAAAAGCTTGTCCAGAAAAATGTAGATCTTTGCTATAAGCTAAGAAATCAATTACTCAGGGGCTCGCTAATGGAATTTGGTAAATCTCTGGATTCTGCCTGGACATTCAAACGAGACTTAAGCAATGAAATCTCTAACCCATACTTAGATGATATATATAATAAAGCATTAGACAATGGTGCTATTGGTGGAAAGCTATTAGGTGCAGGTGGCGGAGGATTTTTTCTTTTCTTTGTACCTCCATCTAGTAAACACTTGTTGCTCTCACATCTTGAAAAAGAAGGCCTTCAAGCAAGTCCATTTAGATTTGAATCAGAAGGTTTAAAATCATGGAAGGTACGATTGTAAATTATGTTAATTTATTTATCAGGAAAATAATATTTTGAAAATTAATAATTTTATAGCTGCTCCAGGAAACACATATGTTATTGCAGAGATAGGAAATAACCACAATGGTTCTTTTAATCTTGCAAAGGAAATGATTGATAAAGCAATTTTGGCTGGTGCAAATTGTGTGAAATTTCAAATGAGAACCCTAAATGAGGTTTATCGAAAGCAATCTTCAAAGAAAAGCGGTGAAGACTTAGGCACAGAATATGTCGTAGATTTATTAAAAAAATTTGAATTATCTAAAGAAGAACATAGGAAACTGTTTGATTACTGCAATAAAAAAAATATTACATATCTTTGTACGCCTTGGGATTCGGTCAGCCTTAATTTTCTTGAAGAATTGGGCTTATCAGCATATAAGGTTGCATCAGCAGATTTAACCAACATTCCATTAATTGAGTGTTTAATTGAAACGGGCAAGCCCCTAATTTTATCTACTGGAATGAGTACCACAGATGAAATTAAGCATACGGCCTCATTGCTGAATGAATCTGGCGCTGAATATACGTTGTTGCATTGCAACAGTACATACCCTGCTCCATTAGAGGATATAAATCTTAACTGGATTAAAGTATTAAAAAAAATACACCCTAATGTTGGATACTCCGGTCATGAGAGAGGTATCTCAGTTTCCCTAGCAGCGGTTGCAATGGGCATCTCGGTCATTGAGCGTCATTTTACATTGGATAGAAAAATGGAAGGTCCCGATCATGCGGCTAGCTTGGAATTTGATGAGTTTTCGAAGCTTGTTTCGGGAGTTCGTGAAGTAGATTCTGCCTTAGGTTCCGAATCTGAAGAAAGGCCTTTATCTCAAGGCGAGATGATTAATAGAGAAAATCTGGCAAAGAGTTTAATGTCCTCTAGACCATTGAAAACTGGAATTACCATTTCATCAGACGATATTACTATAAAGAGCCCTGGACAAGGGATATCTCCTCAACATTATAATGATTTGATTGGAAAAACACTTACCAGAGACATGGATGCTGAAGATTTTTTTTATCATTCTGATATTTCATCGAATAAATTTGCACCTAGGAAATATAAATTTAGTAGAAAGTGGGGTGTCCCGGTTAGATATCATGATTTCATAAAATATTTTCAAACTTCTAAACCTGATTTAGTTGAATTCCATTTATCTTACCAAGATATGCTATTAGATCCTGCAGAATTTTTAGAAGAGGAGTATGCATGTGACTTTGTTGTTCATGCTCCAGAATTATTTGAGAATAGCGAACTTCTTGATTTAGCATCCCCTAATTCAGAGTACAGAAAACGCTCTATAGAAAACATGCAGGGAGTTATTGATTTAACTATAAAACTAAAAAAATATTTTCCTTCCACCAAAACTCCATTGATTGTAACAAATATAGGAGGCTTTTCGATGGACAGTAATTTTACAAATGAAGAAGTAAAATCTGGGTATGAAATATTTTGCAATAGTCTAAACGAACTTAATATGGATGGCGTTGAAGTTATTCCACAAACTATGGCCCCTTATCCATGGCATTTTGGAGGCCAGCGATTTCAAAACTTATTTGTTCATCCAGATGAAATTATTTATTGGTGTAAAAAACTCAATCTTCGAGTGTGTTTTGACATTTCTCATTCAATGTTAACCTCTAACAATTTTGGATACTGTTTCTATAACTTTTGTGAGCAAATCGCTCCTTATACTGCTCATTTACATATTGGCGATGCCAAGGGTTTGAATGGAGAAGGATTGCAAATAGGAGATGGCACAATTGATTTTAGAAAAACTGGTAATATTTTAAAATCTTTGGCTCCATCTGCTTCTTTTATACCAGAAATTTGGCAAGGCCATAAAAATGACGGGGAGGGTTTTTGGAAAGCTCTAGAAATGCTCGATTCTGTTTTGTAGCAATAGCATTTCATGTTTAGAGCACTATTTTTAGATAGAGACGGCGTTATAAATTATGATGATGGTTATACTTTCAAGATATCTAAATTAAAAATTTTAGATGGCGTAATTGAAGGCTTGCAAGCTATAAAGCATTTAAATTTCAAGATTATAATAGTAACCAATCAGTCTGGATTAGCTAGAGGTCTTTTTACAATTCAAGACTTTCATGGCTATATGAATAAGTTAATTGAAATTTTAGAATCAAATGGAATTTCAATTTGTGATTACTTTTATTGTCCTCATCATGTCAATGGAGTGATTGAAGAACTGTCAATATTATGCAAGTGTAGAAAACCGCATCCAGGTATGATCTTAAAAGCTAGAGATAAACATAATATTGATCTATCAAAGTCTATTCTAATTGGAGATAAGAAAAGTGATATCGAAGCCGGCATAAGGGCTAATATTCCATATAATATTATGATTTCAAACTCTATTGATAATAAAAACCCAAAACCTTTTGCTTACGCAAAGAATTTAATTGAAGCGTCAAAAATCATTACTAAATTGAAGTAAATCGTTTTTAATTTCTCCACACTCCATGTATGATAGTCAACCTTTAGATGTCAAAGTGAAGTTATTCATTTATTTTAAATTATTAGAGGCCTGCATATGCATAATATAACCGAAAATCAGCTATGGGATTCATATAATAATTTGTTACTTAGTTCTGATATTGATCGAGTAAGAAAGCTGTTATGTAGATATGAGTTATTCAAAACTTCATTGGGTATACCTGGCGATATTGTCGAGTGTGGAGTTTTCAAAGGCGCCGGATGGATGTATTGGATTAAGCTCTTAAGGTTGTTTGCAGAGGGGGAGCAAAAAAAGGTAGTAGGCTTTGATACATTTGGTAGTTTTGCAGATAGTTTGCTTGACTACGAGAAAGAGTCTGCAAAAAATTTTGTAGATGAAGCAGCTTTTGAAGGAATTGACCCCTTAGAACTAGAGTCTTCTGCCAAAGCATCTGGTTTTAATAATTGTGAGCTAATTTCTGGAGACGTATTAAATACTATTCCCGAGTATGCCAAAAATAATCCAGGATTTAGAATCTCATTGCTTAATTTAGACTTTGATACATACAAAGGCACCAAGGTTGCTTTAGAAATATTTTATAAATATGTTACTCCAGGCGGTATTGTAGTTCTTGATGAATACGGTAAGCGGGGATGGGGTGAAAGCGATGCTGTGGACGAATTTCTAAAAGATAAACATATACAGTTGAAATCTATTAGAAAGTCTTTTCAACCAACAGCATATTTTATAAAACCTATATAATTCTCGATTGATTACTGATCAACAACAATTTAAATTAGGGGTAATGCTAGGAAGGCTCAGCGCAAAGTATAATCAACCTCTTCAGTCCTTTCCATTGAATACTTGGAAAGAGGAATTTTTTAACGCCAAAAACCTTAACTTAGATTGTTTAGAGTGGGTCGAAGATGGTAATAGTGACTTTTATAATCCTCTTTTTTCTGCCATTGGAAGAGAGGATTTATTGAAATTGCAACACACTCATTCGATATCAATTGACTCTATTTGCTGCCATTCATTTGTATCAGGAGGTCTTATATCTCCAGATCAATCCAAAAGACATTTATGGATAGAACGCCTTAATACTATTTTAAGATGGGCTTCTGAAATTAATGCATCTTCAATTATCCTTCCAGTGATGGAAGGATTTGCAATTAAAAACTTAATTGATGAAAAATTATTCTTGGACTCCATGGAGCAAATTAATTTCACGGGAAGCGATGTTAAAATTTTAATAGAGACAGACTTAGAAGCAGAAAAAGTTTTTCAACTTATTCAAATGTTAAATACAGATCATTTTGGTGTGGTTTATGATTTGGGCAATGCGGCTCAGCTTCAATTCAACATCTATGACGATATTGAATTGCTTTGCAATGTAATTGACGAGATTCACTTTAAAGATAAAGATGAAAATGGCTCTAATCGACTGGGCAACGGAAACACTAATTTTGATGATGCTATAAAAGCTTTAAAGATTTGTAATTGGATGGGCCGTTTTATTCTTGAAACACCTATTTTTAGTAACTGGGAATTAGAGGCACATCACAACGTTGAATTTGCAAAAAATTTCATCACTTCAATAAAATAGTTAAAAATGAAAGCATTATTTATTGGTTTAGGATCCATAGGTCAAAGGCATCTTAGAAACTTGGTGACACTGGAACCAGATGTTCATATTTCCGCATTGCGTAGGAAAAAATCAAAAGATTTTGTTTTTAATAATAAAAATAAAATTATTAAAAATACTACGTTAGAAAAAAAATATAATATAACTATATTTTCCAATCTTAATCAGGCTTTAAAAACTAAGTTTGATTTAATTTTTATTACAAATCCTTCAAGTCTTCATTTTTCAGTAGCTAAGCAAGCAATAGGATCAGGAAGCTATATTTTTATAGAAAAACCTGCTGTGCATCTTGAAAAGGATTTATTGGAGCTTCAAACATTAGATTTTCAAAAAAAAATTTTTGTAGGTTATCAATATCGATTCCATCCAGTCATCCAGAAAACTAAAGAGTTACTCAATAACAATGAACTAGGCAATCTAATCAGTGCAAGATTTAAAAATGCAGAGTATCTTCCAGACTGGCATCCATATGAAGATTATCGAGATAGTTATGCCGCACAAAAAAAATTGGGTGGCGGAGCGTTGCTTACTCAAATTCATGATTTAGACTATTCTACTTATTTATTAGGCCCTCCTTCAGAAATATTTGCAGTTGGAGGAAAACACTCATCTCTTGACGTTAATGTTGAGGATTCCGTCCAAATACTGATGAGTATCTTAAAAGATAATAAAAGATTGCCTGTATCTATATCGTTAAATTATGTTGAAAGGCCGCCTGAGAGAGTATATGAAATTGTTGGCGATAGAGGAAAAATACAATGTGACTTGAATAAAAATACTCTACACTTGCATTCTGATAATTCTAATTTAAGAAATTTTTCCTATAGTACTTTTGACAGAAATGATATGTTTCTTGATGAGATGAAAGCTTTTTTGAATTTTGCTTCAGGCAACTCGCGGGATTGCATTTCCTTGAATGATTCTTCATTAAGCTTAAAAATGGTATTTTTAGCTATTAAATCAATGTCAAATAAAAAATCTTATAAATTAAATTAAACTATATGAAAAATAGAAACATTTTAGCTTTGATTCCTGCTAGGGGCGGTTCAAAAAGTATTCCCAGGAAAAATTTATTACCAATTCTTGGTAAGCCACTTATTTCATGGTCTATCCAACATGCGCTTGAATCCCATTATATAAATAGGGTTATTGTATCTACTGATGATGAGGAGATTCGAGATGTTGCTATTAAACATGGTGCAGAGGCTCCTTTTCTAAGACCAAAAGATATTTCTAATGATCTATCAACTGACCTTGAATGTTTTACTAATGCTTTAAATTGGCTTGAACATAATGAGAACTATATACCTGATCTGGTTGTGCACTTGCGGCCTACAGGCCCTGCTAGAGAAATTAAAAAGATTGATGATGCTATTTCATTATTTTTAAATAATGATGATTGTGATAGCTTAAGATCTATTTCGCTTGCTGATCAGACACCATTTAAGATGTGGATGCTTAGAGATAACAGATTGTTACCGGCCATAGTTTCGGATAAAGATTATTCATCAACACCTCGGCAAGCTCTAGAAAAAGTTTATTGGCAGAACGGGTACATTGATATCGTTAAACCATATACTATATTGAAGTTGCAATCCATGACGGGAAAAAAAATTCTACCCTTTGAGATTGATAATGTAAGGGATATAGACTATTTTCATGATATCCCTTTAGTAGAAGAGCATCTTCAGAAAATTATTTCTGGGAAAGTAGATGATGATGACAATTCAGAGGAGTTTTTTTCTGTATAAATATGAGCAATAGTTTTAATCTAGATAAAAAAGTAATAATAGTTACTGGTGCTGCAGGCCTGTTGGGAACTCAACACTGCGAGGCAATCCTAAGTAAAAAAGGTATTCCTATTTTACTAGACTTAGATCTTGATAAATTAAAAAAATTAAAGTTTAAATTAGATCAAAAATTTACTACTAATGTTCAGATTTATGATGTTGATATTACCTCTGAAGCAGAAATAGAAAAATGTTGCAAAAGCATCAAAAAAAATTTTAATAATATACATGGGCTTATTAATAATGCAGCAAATAATCCTAAAGTTGAAAATCCAAAAAAAAACTTCTCTAATAAATTGGATAGCTTTTCAATGGATATCTGGAATAAAGACATAGCAGTTGGATTAACAGGCTCATTTCTATGTACCAAGCATTTTGGTAATTTAATTTCTCAAAATAAAAATGGCGGCTCAATCATAAATATTTCTTCTGATTTAGGGTTAATTGGACCAAAGCAATCACTTTATTCTAAAAATAATGTTAAACCTGTTTCTTATTCAGTTGTTAAATCAGGGATTATTGGACTAACTAGATATACAGCTACATATTGGGCTGATAAAAATGTTAGATGTAATGCACTTTGTCCTGGAGGCATTGAGAATAATCAACCCGAGATATTCTTAAGAAAAATTAACCAAGAAATTCCTTTGGGCAGGCTGGCAAAAAAAAATGAATATCAAGGAACAATTATCTGGATGTTAAGTGACGCATCTAATTACCTAAATGGGGCAATTATTCCAGTTGATGGCGGAAGAACAGCATGGTAATTCTTTATTAATTGTTGCTAAGTAACTATAATCAGATCAATTAATTTTTTGGACAACACCATAATGTGGAACTTTTTATGAAGAATATTGACCTTAAGAAAAAGTATGATGGAATATATAAAGAGGGTGCCTACGAAAATTATTACTCTTTTAATCAAGCTCCAGCTGAGAGGCTCATTCTAGATTCTATGACATCGTGGCTTAATTTAAAAGTTTTAGATATTGGATGTGGTGAAGGAAATTTAGCAGCAATGTTAAGCTTTTCAGGGACGAAAGAAGTTGATGCAATTGATTTTAGCCAGGAAGCTATAGATATTGCAAATAAAAGGATTGATATTGAAAATGTAAATTTTATTTCTGCTGATTATAAAACAATTACAAAAAGATATGATGTTGTAGTTATGAATGGAGTATTAGAGCATTTTGATAACCCTTGGGATGATTTAGAATATATTTCTCAGAACCTATTAAATGACCATGGTTTTATTATTTCAGCATCCCCATCCTTTCTTAATCCCCGAGGATATGTTTGGATGACATTAGCTCTTTTGTTTGATGTTCCAATGTCTCTTTCTGATCTTCACTTTTTAAACCCTTTTGATTTTGAAGAATTTTGTAATAAACATAATTATTCATTAGTCATTAAATCATGTGATCAAGATTGGGGAGCAGGAGAAAGAACAATAATTGATTTTAATAAACGATTACGAAATGCATTGAAAGATGCAGACATGGATAATACCAAGGTGGATCATTTGCTTAAATGGCTTGAAAAAGCAACGCCATATTTTCAAATAAGTGATTTTTCTGGTGCAACTACAGTTTCCAAGATTGGCAGAAAATTATAAAAGTAAGTCTAATAAAAATTTTTTATCGATAAAAATCACTTGATATCAATTTAGATAAAATCTCTTCGTATTTATAATTTTCATTAGATAATTTTTTAATAAGCATCTGATCAAGATCCCAAGACAAAGATTTTTTATGAAAAGGGTATATAAAATTATATTGACTTAATAGGCTGGATTCAGCTTCCATTGCTGTAGTTACAGGAATTACTCCAGCATTCAAAGACTCACATAGACCAGTGGATCTCCAACCAAAACAAAACATAGGTAATATTTCATGAATAATTTTATTGCAATCAGCTTTATTATTGATTGTGGCTATATTTAGCTTTGCGGAAATTTTTTTTTGTTCAATTTTTGTGACTGAAGGATGATATTTGTAAAAGGTTTCAAAATTCAAGTCATTAAAAAATATAGATATTTCTGAAATCAGCTTTAATTCATTCGATTGAGTCAAATTAATAGGATTACCTAAAATCAAAACTCTAGACATTCTCTTTTTTATCTTAGTAAATTTATATGTTCTCACAAGAGTTTGTTTATTTATTTTATCCAAATATTCTTTTTCATCACTTGAATACACATAAATATTTGAATAATCAATAAAGCTTAATTTACTAACCCTAGACATTAAACCATGCTTAAGTAAATTCGTTTTTACATCTTCATTAATAGCGGCACATGCAAATAATTCACTTCCACCATTAAAGAATTCTAAATTATGATTAATCTTTTTTAAGCTTCTGAATAATAAGGAAAAGTATGAAAAAAAAGATAAATTTTGAATGGTAAATAAAAGTGTTAATTTCTTAAAATTTACATCATTGATCTGGCTTATAAAGCCAGCAGATTCTTTTGCATTGCTATTAACTTCTAGAAATAAATCGAAGAGTGATAAGGAGTATATTCCAGTGAACTGATATTTGTCGTATTCATCAAAAATGAAATATTTTTTTTTGTTTTCTGAATTATAGATTTTAAAATAGTTAGCATATCGGTATTTAAGATTTTCATTATAGCCAAGTTGGGTTGATCCAATTAGATGATCAATTTTTTTTCCAGCTAAGATATTATTTTTGTTTTGTTTAAAATATAAAGAAATTACTCTTACAGAACCAATTAGAGAAAAAAGTATTCTAAAGAAAAATCTGAATATAAATATACTTTCTTTGATTTGTGGTTTTTTAGATAGCAAATAATCATTTGCCTCCTTGTGGGCCAGCATCCAATTATTTTTGGAAGATATTATGCTCTCAATGCTGTTAAGCAATTATTTAAATCCCTAGATGTTTTTTAATATTGTTTCTACTGAAAGGCAAACTTCATGTCCAATAATAGTATGCATTTCTTGAATCATGGCAGTATTTGAAGAGGGCGCTGAAAATGAGAGATCTGCTAAATCTCTAAGATTATTTTCTTCAGAATTACCAGTAAAAGCTAAAACATGCATTTTCTTTCTTTTAGCTTCAATTGCAGCTTTTAGAATATTTTTGCTTGAACCGCTGGTTGAGTAGCAGATCAATACATCATTTTTTTCACCAAGTGTTTCAACCTGTCTTTCAAAAATACCCTCGAAACCAAAGTCATTAGACCAAGCTGTAATTAAGGAAGTGTCAACACTTAAGGCAATTGCCTTAAAACCTTTGCGAGGATTATGATGACTTAATGTAGCACAATACTCAGCAGCCATATGCTGGCTTTCAGCAGCGCTGCCGCCATTTCCACAAAATAAAATTTTATTTCCAGCAGTCAAGGAATAAGATATTTTTTCAGAGAACAGTGTTACAACTTTCTCAAAATATTCTATATTTTCTGATATGTTATTTGATCTATCTTTGAGTCTTGTTTGAATATTATTCATTAATGTTAATAAATCTTAGTTTTAATATATTATACTTCAATTCCTTAATTCAGGGCTGGATGGCAGAGTGGTTATGCAGCGGCCTGCAAAGCCGTTTACGCCGGTTCGATTCCGGCTTCAGCCTCCATTAGTTTATTATGCTATTTCGTCATAGCTATATGGACCTTCTAATTCCCCGTTACTAATTCTAAAAATTTTATTGCATTCTTTCAAGGTTGAGATCCTGTGTGCAATGGCAATAATTGTTTTTTCTTTTCTAAGACCAATGAGTTCACGCATAACTTCTTTTTCAGTTTCTGCATCAAGTGCAGACGTAGATTCATCAAGGAGCAATAGATCTCTTTCATGAAAAATTGCCCTAGCAATTGCCACTCTCTGTCTTTGACCCCCTGAAAGACGAATACCTCTGTCTCCTAAATTGGTTTCAATGCCATCTGGAAGAGTATCTACAAAATCAGATAGCTTGGAAAGCTTAATTGATTTTTCTAGTATGAAGCTATTCTCTGAATTTTCTTCAAAAGTAATATTTTTTTTAAGAGAACCATTGATGAGGAAAATGTCTTGGGGTAGATAGGCACACTTTTCTCTCCATATAGCGACATTTTTATGTATATCTGTTTCAGAAGATAGGATTTTTCCAGAAGTTGGCTTTAAGAAGCCCAAAATTATATTTATAAGAGTTGTTTTGCCTGCCCCAGATGGCCCAACTAAACCAATAAAATCACCTTTTTCGATTGTTAACGAAATATTTTTTATAGATCTTTTATCAGAAGTAGGGTATCTGTATGAAATATTTTCTAGAACCAAGGATTTAAATTCTTCATGAGTATGCGCTTTTTGAATTACGTTGTTTAAATTTTCAAACTTCTGCATTCCAATGTTTTGATTTTTAATAATTTTAGATAGAATCGTTACAGGTTCACTTCCATAGATAATAGTGTTCCAGGAAATTTGTAGTTGGCTGATTAGAGGTGCAATTCTAATCATCCCAGCCATGAAAATCCCCAACATTGATAACAAAGATGCCAGCTCCTCATTGTTTCCTAAGTTAATTCCAACTATAAAAACAACAAAAATAATAAGCACTACCTCGATTAAATTCCTAGGTATAATTCCAAGAAAATTTAGTTTAAGAGATGCAAAAGCAATTTTATCCGCTGAATCACTAACTAGGTCAACAAAAAAATTTTCTTTGCCTAAAGTTTTGATTTCCTTTAAGCCACTCGAGACATCTGTAGTACCTTGAATCATATCACTCGCACCATCAGTATAATCTTTGCCATAGGAATGTATTCTTTTAGCAAAAATAAGATTATACAAGCCAATTATAAGGCCAATCATTAGGGACAACGTAAATAGGGTCATGAAGCTTGTAATTCCTAGAAAAATACATATGGCAACGATTACAATTATATTGCTTAAGCTTTGCAGAGTTGCTTGAAGCACTTCTCTATAAGTTCCAGAAAAATTTGCAACCGAGGATAAGTTATCGCCAGAATTGCTGGAAAGAAAATTTTCATAGCTTTGGTTTAATATTCCATTTACTAGTAATTTTTGTATCTTAGCCTGCTCTTTGGCTGCAAATGAGAGTATTAAATAATTAGAAAAAAGCAGAAAAATAAACTTTAATACAAACAATGCTATTAGAGCTATTCCAACTACTAATAATAATTGACTATGTTCATATGCCATTAAAAAATCTAAAAAAGAATATTTCTTAAACTGATATATGAATGATTTATCAAAAATTATAGCTAAATAAGCTCCAATTAAGCTTATTCCGGCAAGGTCAACTAAAGAAGTTAGCATAAAAAGAATAGTCAGAGGAGCTAATCTTTTGCTCTGTGTTCCCAGAAGAAATTTTAAACTTTGATAATAGGACATTTAAAAATTATTGAATATTACGAAACATTGTTAGTAGCAATTCAATATCAAAGATTGCTACTCCCACAACTTCCATGGAGCAGAGTTTGATAAATATAATTCTTCTAAATATTTCTTTTCAGCAATAGTATCCATTGGCTGCCAAAAACCATTATGTTTATAAGCAGATAATTGATGATTTTTTGTGATTGCTTGCAGAGGCTCTGCTTCCCAAGCAACGTTATAATCCGGTATATAATCAATAACAGCAGGCTCAAGTACGAAAAAACCTCCATTAATCCATGAATTACCGATATCAGGCTTTTCATTGAACTGCTCTACATCATTAGTTTCGTTAATTTTTAAAATTCCAAACCTGCCTGGAGGATTTACTGCGGTTACAGTTGCTAATTTCCCATGAGATTTGTGAAAGTTTAATAATTTATTAAGGTCTATATCTCCAACTCCGTCCCCATAAGTAAAAAAAAATGATTCATTGGGCTCTAGAAAATTTTTAATTTGTTTCAATCTACCAGCTGTCAAAGTTTCATTGCCAGTATCCACACATGTGACAACCCAATTTTCTTTTGTATTCCTTACTATTGAAGAAGAGTTATCTTTAAGATTGAAAGTTATGTCGGTATTTCTAAGATGATAATTTTCAAAATACTCTTTTATAAAATAACCTTTGTAGCCGCAACAGATAATGAATTCATTTACCCCATAAAATTCAAAAATTTTCATGATGTGCCACAATATAGGCAAGCCTCCAATCTCAACCATTGGTTTAGGTCTACTATGCGTTTCTTCGGATAGTCTAGTTCCTAGGCCTCCTGCTAAAATCACTGCTTTCATATTCAATATTAAAGAATTATTTTTAGTATTCTAACATTACTGAAATAACTATTTAGGCGTTAAATTATTTTATTTACGAAAGCTTATTTATTTTATTTCTAATATAATAGCGTCTTGAGTTATTAAAATAGCAAAAACCATTATTAAGGATTAGTTATGGAAGATTTGATAAGAGTCCCTTATGGCTCCACTGTGCATGGGCAAGAGGAAATAGAAGCAGTTATAGAGGTATTAAATACAACCACCCAAATGTCAAAAAATGTTTCATTATTTGAAGAAAAGATTGCAAAATCCTTTGAAAAATCAAAAGCTGTAATGGTTAACTCTGGATCTTCAGCATTATATATATTAATAGAAGCTTTAAATCTGCCAAAAGGATCTGAGGTTATCACTCCCGCTTTAACTTTTGCCACAACTGTTGGTTGCTTGGTGAAGAATGATCTTATTCCTCACTTTGTTGATGTTGGTCTTAATTCTTACTGCATTGATGTTGAAAAGCTTGATGCAGCAATTAATGAGAATACATCTGCAATTATTGCTCCAGATTTAATGGGAAACATATGTGAATGGGAAAAAATAAAAGAAATAGTTCATAGTAAAAACAAAGAAATAAAGATAATTTGTGATTCCGCAGATACATTGGGGGCAAAACTTTTTGGGAAATCTAATGGTTCATATTGTGATGCGGCCATAACAAGTTTTTATGGCTCTCACGTTATCAATGGAGCAGGTAATGGCGGCATGCTTGTTACAGACTCAATAGAGGTATATGAAAAGGCAAGATTGCTGAGGTCATGGGGTCGCAGCTCCTCGCTATTTAGTGATAGTGAAGCAATTGAAAATAGGTTTAATATTGATTTGGATGGCGTGCAATATGATGCAAAGTTTGTATTTGAAGAGATTGGATATCAATTAGAGCCGTCTGAAATTAGTGCAGCATTTGCATTAGTGCAATATAAAAAATTATCTAAAAATATCAAAGCTAGACAAGTAAATTTTAATCATCATTATCAATTCCTTTCAAAATATAATCAGTATTTTGATCTGCCAGTTCAAAATCCAAATGCAGAAACCGGATGGCTTGCTTTTCCAACAATTGTTAAGGATGGCTCTCCATTTACTAGAACTGATCTTCAAATATTCCTGGAGAATCGAAATATTCAGACTAGGGTGGTTTTTACAGGAAATATTCTAAGACAGCCAGGTTATAAAGACATTAAATGTATCGGTTCTGCTGAGGATTTTGTAAATGCTGATAGAGTGATGAGAGGAGGTATCCTGCTTGCACTTCATCATGGTCTTACCAATGCAATGCTTTCTCATGTCCATAGCTCTATCGAAGAATTTATTGAGCAGTTTTCATAACTCTTGATGGATGTTGAAAGTCCCTAAGTGTAGTCCCAAGATTGGAATGGGCTCAGTTTGTTTTTTGAACTATGATCTTGGTTTTGGTGGAACCGAAAAGGTTATTGTCTCTTTAGCTAATTATTTTTCTTCTCTTGGTAGAAAGGTGACCATTTTAACATTGTCTGATAGAAATGATTTTGCTGAATTTATAAAGCCAGAAATTGAAATAGTTTGTTTGAATATTAATAAAATCAAATATATGCCACATAAATTAATTCATTTTGTTATCAGCAATAAATTTGATAATTTTATTTCTAATGTTTGGCCTTTAACATCTCTAAGTTTTGTAGTTAGATTATTCTCTCCAAAAACAAGACTAATTTTGATTGAGCATTGCAATCTCTCGGAGCAATTTCAAAGCAAATCAAAATTATTTAAATTTGTACAAAAAATTTCAATATTCTTTTTTTATAAATTTGCTCATCTTATTATTGGAGTTTCCAAAGGTGTTAAAAAAGATCTTGAAGTTAAGGGAGTGCATAAAGATAAAATTAAAGTTATACATAACCCTGTTATTTCGAAGCCTTTGCAAGAAATTGATAAGTCTAATTTGGTTATAAAGTCTTGGATGACATCTAAAAATAAGAAACTTATAGCAGTGGGTGAGTTTAAGGCTCAAAAAAACTTTACAAATTTAGTTGATGCAATATATTTTGCAAAATTCTCACTTGATATGAACCTTGATTTATTAATCTTAGGCGATGGAGATGAGAAAGCTGATATAGCTAAAAAAATTATAAATATGGGCCTTGATAGAAATATTTTTTTAGCCGGCTGGATTGATGATCCACTGCCTTACTTTGATTTGGCTGATTTGTTTGTTCTCCCTTCAAATTATGAGGGTTTTGGAGTTGTGATTGTTGAAGCTATGTCTAGAGGTCTAAATATTGTTTCAACAAATTGTAAATCTGGTCCCAGTGAAATTTTGCTGGATGGCGCATTGGGTACCTTGTGCGAAGTGAATAACCATAAAGCATTGGCAAATGCTATATTGCATGGATTATCAAACCCCATTAATTCAGATAAGTTGATAAAAAGATCAGAAGATTTTTCTGAAAAAAAAATAGGCAAGCTTTATGAAGATATTCTTTTATAAATAGTAAGATAGAATATTGTTTATAATTAATATGATCAAGTAATTAAATGAATAAATCATTCTGGAAAAATAAAAAAGTACTGATCACTGGCGATACTGGCTTCAAAGGAGCATGGATGTCACTTGTTCTAAGTGAGGCCGGCGCAAAAATTCAAGGATTATCTAGCTCAAAATTTAACAAAAATATTGAGCTATATGATTGCCTTAAAATTAGATCTATTACAAACACAGTTGATGCCGACATAAGGGATCAAGAGAAAGTGTTCAAGACCTTTGTTGATTTTCAACCCGAGCTTGTCTTTCATTTAGCAGCTCAGCCATTGGTTCGTGAGTCATATATTGATCCGGTTACAACTTATGAAGTAAATTTAATGGGCACTCTAAATATTCTAGAAGCCATCAGAAGCTCAAGCTCTGTAAAATCAGCAATTATGGTCACTACTGATAAATGTTATGAAAATAATGAATGGGATTGGGGCTATAGAGAAACCGACCCTTTAGGTGGCCATGATCCCTATAGTAGCAGCAAAGGTTGCGCTGAATTATTGATTAAATCTTATCAAAAGTCTTTTTTTCATAACCCATTAAAGTCTTCTGGTGTAAGTTCAGTTAGAGCAGGGAATGTAATAGGAGGGGGAGATTTCTCCCAAGATAGATTAATACCAGATTTATACCGATCGATTGACCAAAAAAGCAAACTATTTTTAAGGAATCCGTTTGCAACAAGACCATGGCAGCATGTGTTTGAACCAATTTCAGGATATATATGCGTAGCTGAAAATTTATATAATTCTGGTTCAGAAGGAAATGATAGTTGGAACTTTGGTCCTCATATTGCAGATATTAAAACAGTGAAAGAAATTTCAGAGTTATTTTGTGCTTCTTGGGAAATTAATCAGGTCATAGAATTCAATTCAGATGTTGATCAGCTTCATGAGGCACAATCCTTGAGTTTGGATATTAGTAAGGCCTTCCATCGGCTAAACTGGCAACCAAAATGGAGTGTTGAAGATTCAATACATAAAACAGCTATGTGGTATAAATCTTACCATCATAAAGAGGATGTCCTAAGTTTAAGCATCAGCCAGATACAAGAATATTTTTCCAATTAACTGATTTGAATAAAGATTTAAAAATAAAAACTTTTAATCCTAAAGTTTCCATAATCATCCTATCCTATAACCAAGAGCAATACATAAAAGAGGCTATCACTAGCGCACTTAATCAAACTTATACAAATCTTGAGATTATTATTTCAGATAATGGCTCAACAGATAGCACGAAACAAATTATTAAGAGTTTTTTAGATGATGATCGTGTAATCTTTCTAGACAACAAGGAAAACCAGTCAATTTCTTTGCGTCAAAATCAGGCCGCTCAAAAAGCATCAGGAGAATATATTAGTTTGCTTTATGCTGATGACTTCTACCTACCAACCAAAATAGAACAACAGGTAGAAATATTTTCTTCATTATCCAATGAATGGGGCGTCGTCCATGGACCTGGGATTGAATTAGACAATAAATCGGGAAGAAGACAACCAATATCTTCAACCAAAGCTCATGGTAGTTGTTTAGTTCAGTTGCTTAAAGAATATTCAGATGGCTTTATAAATCCTATTGCTCCATTAGTAAGAACTAAGACTTACTTAGAATTCCCATTATATGAGGATATCTTTAGTGAGGGGGAGTCCCTATACTGGAGGATTGCTCTTAAATATAAATTTTTTTACTTCGAGGCTCCATTGGTTGTTATGAGATATCATGACCAAAATATGGGTAAAGCAATTAAGAAAAACATGGAGATGCATCTGGTCTGCTTGGATAGGCTTGCCACATCTCACGACTTTCCGAAGGATGCTATCTTGCCTTTAGCTGAGTACAGGGCTGGTATTGTATTTAGTAATGCCTGGCATTGTCTGCGAACAAACTTTGAAATTGCATGGGCAAAAAAATTGATACTCACATCAATAAAATCTACTCCAAAATCTTTGCTCAGCTTTAGATATTTTGTTGGAACCATTTTTATTTTAATGCCTAAAAAATTAATTTTTTATGTTAACAAGATCATCAATATATTATCGAGGAAAAAATTTATCACACCTCTTGAAGATTACTATAATTAATATCAAGAACAAGGCTATATAAATATTCTCTATAATAAGAATTAGATACAACAACTGGAATTTAATTTATGAAAATCCATATAGTAGATTATGGAATGGGAAACATTTTTTCCGTTCAGAAAAAACTACTTCAAGAAAATATTACTGTAACAGTCTCCTCAGAACCTCAAGATATTTTTGAAGCAGATAAGATTATCTTATTAGGTGTAGGTCATTTTAATAAAGCGATGAATAATCTAACTGAATTAAACTTAATTGAACCATTAAATGAGTTTGCACTTATTCAAAAAAAACCTGTTTTAGGTATATGTTTAGGAATGCAGCTTATGGCTATATCAAGTGAGGAG
>CENP01449895.1_pt1 | contig 19774 bp, 18 predicted proteins | sample 361281 | NCBI WGS metagenome assembly CENP01 (sample SAMEA2591122, study PRJEB7988) | marine metagenome | biome: marine biome (ENVO:00000447); feature: deep chlorophyll maximum layer (ENVO:xxxxxxxx); material: saline water (ENVO:00002010), including plankton (ENVO:xxxxxxxx) | depth 70 m | reverse complement strand
TTTGACTATTTAATTTTTGAAAAATATAGATCTACAAACCCCACTGACTTGATAGAAAATCCAAAATTAGGTAAAAGATTGCCTGATGTTTTATCAGTTAGTGAAATTGAACTAATCGTAAAAAATTTGGATTTGAGTCATCCTCAAGGGCACAGAAATCGAGCAATTATCGAGACTTTATATGGAAGTGGACTTAGAGTGTCAGAAATAGTAAATCTGAATTTATCAAATTTATTTCTCAAGGAGTCACTTATACAAGTTACTGGTAAAGGAAATAAACAGAGATTAGTACCTATGGGAAGTGTTTCAAAAAAATATCTTAAAATCTATATTAAACAGATTAGGGGATTTCAAAAAATAGATAATAAGTACCAAGATCTTGTATTCTTAAATAGAAATGGTAAGCGTTTAACAAGGCAAATGATTTTTACATTGATTCGCTCTTTAGCATCAAAAGCTAAAATCGATAAAAAGATTGGTCCACATACATTTAGACATTCATTTGCAACACACCTTTTAGAAAATGGTGCAGATCTAAGAACGATTCAAGTTTTACTTGGACATGAAAGTATTACAACAACAGAAATTTACACTCATTTAGACACACATCACTTAAAACAAATTATCAAAAAGTTTCATCCGAGGAGTAAAAACTAGTGACTAATTACAAGGCGAAAACCCTCACCATGAATATTTAAAATCTGTACTTTTTTGTCTTTTACAAGATATTTTCGAAGCTTTGAAATATATACATCCATACTTCTAGATGTGAAATAATTATCATCTCTCCAAATCTTATTTAGTGCAGTTTCGCGTGGAAGTAAGTCGTTTACATGGATAACTAGTAAACGTAATAGTTGATTTTCTTTGGGTGAAAGTTTAATGTTTTGTTCATTTTTATAAGTTAAAATGCGAAGCTTAGAATTTAATTTGAAATCGCTAAAGTCAAATTCAAAAATATCGATTTCAGGTACGAAAGATTTTTTGTTGCGATTTAGAGTTGCTTTAATTTTCGCTAAAAGAACCTCTGAGTCAAAAGGTTTTGTCATGTAATCATCTCCTCCTATCTTAAAACCCTTCAAGACGTCTTCTTTTAAATGTTTAGCAGTGAGAAAAAAAATTGGCACTTCATCATTTTTCTCTCTTATCTCTTTAGCTAAGGTAAAGCCGTCCTTATAAGGCATCATTACATCTAAAATACATAAATCAAAATTAGATTTATTAAATTTTTCATAACCCTCAATACCATTCTTAGCTAGTACAATATCATAATCATTTAGAGTTAAATATTCTCTTAAAATTTTACCAAAGTTAGGGTCATCTTCTACTATTAAGATTTTCTTATTTGAATTTTTCATTTGAATTTATTCATTCTATTGAATTAAAAGTTATTAGGTAAATAAATGGTAAACGTAGTTCCAACGCCGTATTTACTATTCAAATTTATTTTACCTTTATGCAGATCTACTATTTTTTTTACATAAGCTAGACCAAGACCATGTCCCTTCACATTATGTATGTCTCCTGACTCAGCTCTATAGAATTTATCAAACACTTTTCGCTGAATATTGGAACTCATACCAATACCATTATCTTTTATTTTTAAAACAAAATTTTCATCTTGATTAAAAGTTAATATATTAATTAAGGGTTCTTGGTTACTGTATTTTATGGAATTATCAAGTAAATTTACAATTATATTAATGAGGTGATTTTTATTTCCACTAATAACAAATTTTTTTGCTTTAAAATCTGTCATTAATTTACCTGATTTATCATTTAAGATTAATTGTATATGACCAATCGCTACATTAATGACTTCATGGATGTTAATTTTAGATTTTTGAATTGGCTCATTACTTCGATCTAACTGGGATATGCGTAAAACATTCTCTACTTGTGATAACATTCTGCTGTTTTCTTCACGTATAGTTTTAACATACTTAAGAATCTTTTTAGGTTTTTTCGAAACTTTTGGGTTCGTTATAGCATCTAATGCTAAATTGATTGTAGCTATTGGAGTCTTAAATTCGTGTGACATGTTATTTATAAAATCAGTCTTAATTTCAGATATTTTCTTTTGACGAATAATTTGATAAAGTGCACTTGAAGAGACTAGAACAATAAAAAGAGTTAGAAATAATGTAAGTCCACCTACACTCAGTATAGAAGAAAAAACATATTTATCTTTTTCTGGAAAAGAAACTATCAACTCATATTTTCGCAAGCTTTTATCATCTTGAAAAATTGGTATTGAATATTTATACCCTTCTTGAATTTCAATGTAATTATTTGACATGATTTTAGTGGCTAATCCATTATCATATATTCCAAATTCATAGCTGGTGACAATCATTTTAGCGTCAAATTCTTTTTTCAATACATAATCTAATTCTTGAACATTGAGCCTTTTGTGTATTGGTGTATTTGCAGTATAATCTTTAAAAGTAGATCTGATTCTCTGATTTGCAATATTCATTCTTTCAATAGTTTTAATCTTTTCAACTGAAACAGCAATATTATTCTCACGATTAAAAACATCATTCTTATTGATTATTGTTGTGTTACGGACTTGTTTGACATCTGTTAGTTTTGTCAGACTATCACCAAGTTTTGGATCCAAATAAGGTGCAATTTTAAAATCCTCTTCAAGGATTCCAAAGGCATAGTAAGAAACTAAATTATTGGTTTTATCTTCATCCAAAAACAAGAAAACATTTGCAAAACTAGCATCATCAGGGGTTCCAATCGAATCAATTAATTTTTCATAAGCTTTTATATAATCTGTCAGCTCACGCTCTTGTATTTCTTCAGCAACTCTTATAAGGGACTGTTGAACTGCTAATGAGAACTCTTCTTCTTTATCGTTCCAAGCCGAAAAAATCCAATATCCTTGCAGCATAATAATACCCAGGATAGAGATTATCATGAAGCTTACTAATGAAATGAATAGATTTTTTTTCATCGATTAACACTTTAAAAGTTAAGAGATGTTTATACAAAACTAGGCTCTTAGCAAACAAGTTTGAATACCACAAAAATAAATATTAAAGTCATCTTAGCGAATACCCCCTTTATTGTTTAACTTTTTAATAAGAGTTTTTACTTTTTTATATGTTTCCTCCAAACTAATATTTTCAACTATATAATCTGCATATTTTTCTTTTTTTTTGTCATCCCATTGATTGTTTATCCGAACTGTTACATCGGATTCATTAACATAATCCCTAGAGATTATTCTTTTTATTCTTTCATCTTTTGGTGCTTTAACTAGAATGATGAAATCACATGATTTATAGCTTCCACTTTCAATCAAAATTGCAGCTTCCTTTATTATCATGTTATAGTCTTGATGTTTGTTTTTGAATTTATCAAAAGCTCTATTAACAGCTGGATGTACAATATCATTTAAATTTTTTAGTGATTTGGAGTCAGAAAATACCTTTCTTGATAAAGTCTTTCTATCTAAAATTCCTTTAGAGTTAAAGATCTCTTGACCAAATAACCTTGATACAGATTCTTTTAATTCTCCCTCTAAGAGTTGTTTGCCAACTTCATCAGACTCAAAGCATGGATAACCTTGCTCTTTAAAATAATTTAAAATTGTAGATTTCCCACTACCTATTCCACCAGTAAGACCAACTATAATCATTTTCTTATAAGATAATTTACTTCTTTTGGCTCTAAAATTATTTGTTTTACACGAGCAGGTTTTTTTTGAATAAGTAATTCTAATTTTTGAGTTTGCCCATCTAATATGTTATCATAATCAGCAATTAACCTAAAATCTGAAACCCCAACAGTACCGATTATTTCCATGGGTATTGTAGCCCTAATTTTTGATTTAGGAGGGAAAAGTTTTACTTTAACGCCTTGAGGTTTATTTATTAATTCAATAGGTATGTTTAATTCTTTTTCAGAATAACGTGAAACCGATAGTTCAATGTTTACCATACCATTTGAAAAGTAAACACCTTTTATAGGTTTAAGACTCAATTTTTGTGATATGGATTTAAAAACGTCTTCTTCATAATATGTGACTGTTTCAGTAAAAAAAATAGAGTCCAAGAGAATTTTTGGGCCACGAACAATAACACAATCTGGTTTCGTGATAATATTCGAATCAATTAAATATCCGGCTCTTAAATTTATTTTAGTTCGAGGGAAAACAGGAAGTTTTTTTTCACTTAAACGACTAAACTTAATCTTAAAAAAAGAGGGGCTAATTAGATTAAGTGATGTGTTATTGTAAAGTTGTTTTTGGATGAAAAATTTTTGATTTTCAATATTTAATTCAAAAATTTCTCTCCCAAAGTCAGCTTGATTTAAATCAATTTTTAAAATGTTATAGAATAGCCGATATAAAATAATTTCAATGCCACTAGCTTTTATAGAGACATTTAACTTATGATTATTTTCAGAAATTATTACCCCTTCTGGTATATTTATCCACTCGATATTAAAAGTTTGTTGAACTTTATAAGAATTTGAGAGTTTTGTACTTATCCAAAAGGAAAATGAAATAAAAATAAAAAATAAAAAAAAGCGAAGTCGATTCTTTGAAGGCAGTCTTTTTTTATATCTTTTATTTCCTTCAATTCTTTTCAACATTTTCTAAAATTGAGATTCTAATCAGAGGAGCTTATAGAATCAATAACTTCCTGGCTTACACCTACACTTGAAAACCCTCCGTCGTGAAATAAATTTTGAAGCGTAACTTTTCGTGTTAAATCAGAAAATAAAGAAACTGTATAATCTGCGCATTCTTTTGCTGTGGCATTTCCTAATGGGGACATTTTTTCTGCATATTTGAGGAATCCATCAAGACCTGCAACTCCTTTTCCAGCCGTTGTAAGTGTTGGTGACTGAGAAATTGTATTAACTCGGACCTTTTTATCTTTTCCAAAGAAATATCCAAAACTTCTTGCAATTGATTCTAAATATGCTTTGTTGTCTGCCATGTCATTATAATTAGGAAATGTTCTTTGCGCAGCAACATATGTTAAAGCAACGATACTGCCCCATTTGTTCATGGCATCTTTTTGGTATAGACATTGCATCAATTTATGAAATGATAAAGCTGAAATATCCCACCCTTTTGTCATCCATCCATAATCCAAATTAGTATAATGCCTTCCTTTTCTTACATTTAATGACATTCCAATTGAATGTAATACAAAATCCAATTTAGATCCGAGAATTTCCTGTGATTGGGTAATTAACTTTTCTAGGTCTTCAGTATTGGTTGCGTCAGCAACAATTAGCTTGGAACCAGTTTTTTCTGCAAGATTATTTATGTTTCCCATTCTTAATGCGACAGGCGCATTAGTAAGTACGTAACTACCCCCGGCTTCAGTAATTGATTCTGCTGTTTTCCATGCAATAGAATTTTCATCTAAAGCACCAAAAATAATTCCCTTTTTACCCTCTAAGATCTTATATGACATTGTCTAGTTATTAAATTTTAAATATACATTTTAATTAATTCATCAATTGTTTTGCATGCTCAATTGCTGATTTCGTTACTTTATTTCCAGATAACATTTTAGCGATTTCCTCTATTCGTGATTTTTGATTTAAAACTTCTAAAAAAGTTATTGTTTTACCATTCTCCAGCTTTTTCTCAACTCTAAAATGATGATTTCCTTTTGCAGCAACCTGAGGTAGATGGGTAATTGTGAAAACTTGTAATTTCGTTGATATAGTTCCCATAACTTCAGCAATACTATTCGAAATTTTACCAGATACTCCCGAATCAATTTCATCAAATACTAGTGTTGGTAAATTTTTATATTTTGATAATATCGCCTTTATAGCTAACATAATACGAGATAATTCACCACCCGAAACAACTTTTTTTAAAGTTTTAAAATTAATTCCTCTATTAGCACTAAACATAAATGAAATTTGATCAGTTCCATTATCATAAAACTCACTCCCTGTATTCAATTGAATTTTAAATTTAGCCTGATCCATTCCCATTTTTGAAACTAATACTTTAAGTTCTTTTTCTAAAATTGAAATAGTTTTTTTTCGATTAAATGACAGTTCACTACTATATTTTTTTAAATTATTTTCAAGTTCTTTCTTCCTTTTTTGAAGATAAATTAAATTTTCTTCAAATCTAGAGCTATCATAAATGGTTTTTTCAAGCTTTTGTTTTATTGAAATTAAATCATCTACGTTTTGGACTTTATGTTTTTGATAAAGTGAATTTAAATGATCAATCTTTAAATTTAATTCATCTAATTCTTCTGGATTGGTTTCTAAAATTTCAAATTGCGATTTAAGATTCTCTAAAATATCCTCTAATTCAATCAATAAAATACGAACACGATTATTTAGTTCTTCAAATTTCTTAGACTTTTCGGAAATACCATAAATGTTTTTACCAAACTCCTTAAATTTATCTAAAAGTCCAAAAGATTCTAATTCAATCATTTGTATCGAACCTGCTATAGTTTTTTGTAAATATTCAATACTTCCCAACTCGTTTATGCTTTCCTCAAGTTCCTCTTGCATTCCAATTTTCAATTTCGTAGACTTTAACTCTTCTAGTAAAAATTTATCAAGCTCAATTGTTTTTTTAAATTGAGATTGAGAAAAATAAAGTTGTTTATGTTCTTTAACGCAATTTTTAAATAATACTAAAGTTTTTTGGTATTTCTTTAATAATTCATCATTACCAGCCAATGCGTCCAAAACTTCAATTTGATATTCGTTTTTTAATAACGTATGCGTATCGTTTTGTGAATGAATATCAATTAAATTAAGACTTATCTTTTCTAATAAATTTAGATTAACAGGTGTGTCATTTACAAAAGCTCTTGATTTTCCTTGAGGTAAAAGTTCACGTCTTAAAACTGTCTCATCATAATAATCTAAGTCATAGAGTTCGAATAAGGGTTTAAGAGAATATTGATTAATTTGAAATGTTGCTTCAACTATACATTTTCTAGACGAATCAAACATACTTGATAAGTCAGCACGCTTACCTAGAACAAGTGATAAACCTCCTAATAAAATTGATTTTCCTGCTCCTGTCTCTCCTGTAATACATGTCATACCATCTGAAAATTCAACCTCTAAATCTTCAATTATGGCAAAGTTTTTTATTTTTAAGTTGGTTAGCAAATTTATCTTAGATTATTATATAAAAATATATAAAATTATGCTTTGATTTGTTTCCACCTACTGCCAAAAAATGGAGCAATTTTTTTTAAAACGTCCTCCGTTTTTTTAAAATCTGTCTTTGGCCCTTCCTTGAATAAATTGACTATTTCTTCAACTTTAGCGTCAAAAAATAATTGAAGTAAAAATGCATTAGGTCTTCTCTGAAACAATGGTTCTAATTCCTGAATTGATAGCATCAAAGCTTTTTTTCCTGCAATTGGATCATTAGCCATTTGATCTAATCCAGAACGATGATAATTATACAAGGCTTGACGATATTCTTTAAAAGTATTTGACCTTAAAGAATCAATTAACCAAAATCTGTTTCTAAGACCATCTCCTGGTTTCCAGCCTTTTCTAATCGTACTTTGTGCAAGATTTACGACTTGCCTTGCTTTTTCAAAATAACTATTGCCACCATTTTTTAAAAAAGTATCTGCATCTAAACCAATTATTACAAAAGCATAGAAGCTAATCACAGAAATTAAGTTAGATTCGAAACTAGATTCATTAAAAAAAAGAGGTTGAAACTCTTGATAAGAAAAAGTAATATCCTTGTCTAAAAAATTTAAAATAGGACTATCATAATTTGTTCGGTAAACTGGCCTTTGAGATTGGACTTGAAGTGTAGCTTCAAACTGATCATTACTATAAGCAGAAAGATTAAAAACAAAAGAGCATGTAATTTTTTCTTGATTTAAAAATACTTGATCCGTCCAAACTTGTGTATTAATGAATTCTCTCAGAGTACGCTCTAAAGTCTTAAATATTTGTTGATTTGTTTGATTTACTAAATCTGAATTTACTATTACTTGAGCATTTAACTCCTGAGAAGTGACTTGATGACTAAAAATACAAGTAAATAATACAAATAATGCTTTTTTCATGAAGATAATATTTGTTCAAAAATGCTGTTGGCGCAATCTAATTTTGATTGAAGTGGAAATTTTTTTACAGAACGATTATGTTGAATGTATGAAATCTTATTGGTATCACTAGAAAAACCCGCTCTTTTATCATTTAAAGAATTTAAAACAATTGCATTTAAGTTTTTTTCCTTTAACTTAATTTTTGCATTTTTTAATTCATTGTCAGTTTCCAATGCAAAGCCAACTAAAAATTGATTTTTTTTCTTTTTTCCCATGTAAGCCAAAACATCTTTGGTAGGAACTAGATCAAGACTTTTTATCTCTTGGGATTTTTTAATTTTTTTCTTTGCTGGAGACTTAACTTTAAAATCCGAGACAGCGGCTGATGCAATAGCAATATCACATTCAGCATAATGTTTTTTAACTTCTTCATACATATTATCAGCACTAAGTACTGAATGAACTTCTACCAATGAATTATGAATTTTTTCATTTGTAGGTCCAGTGACAAGAACAACATTCGCTCCTCTTCTTGCAGCCACTTCAGCTAGTGCAAATCCCATTTTTCCAGATGAATGATTTCCAATAAAGCGAACAGGGTCAATCTTCTCATAAGTTGGACCAGATGTTATTAAAACATTTTTACCAGCTAAAGGTAAGTTTGATTTATAATAGTTAATCAAAAAAGATATAATTTCATTTGGTTCAAGCATTCTTCCATTCCCATAAAGACCACTTGCTAGTGGTCCTTTTCCAACAGGTAAAATAATATTGCCATAATTTTTTAATTTTTTTAAATTTTTTTGATTCGAAGGATGGTCGTACATATCTAAATCCATAGACGGAGCAATAAATGTTTTACATTTCGCCGAAAGATAGACAGCTAACAATAAATTATTGCAACGTCCGTTTACCATTGACGAAATAGTATTTGATGTTGCTGGTGCTATTAGCAAAAGATCAGCCCATGATCCAATTTCGACATGATCATTCCATATTGGGTTATCTTGACTAGAGGATTCGAAGGATGAAAGAACAGGGTTTTTAGATACTGTGGAAAGTGTTAATGGAGTTACAAATTTTTTTGATGCTGGGGTCATAACAACCCGGACATTCGTTTTTTGTTTTATAAGTTCACGAATAAGAATTGGAGTCTTATATGCAGCTATACCTCCAGAAATACCCAATATAATTTTTTTGCCTCCTAAAAGACTCATGAAATATTATTTGGGATCATCAGTTTGACGAGAATAAATTTTATCTTTTAACCACTCCTCAATAGCCATGGCGTGGGGCTTTGGTAGTCTTTCATAAAATCTAGAAACTTCTATTTGCTCTTTGTTCTCAAAAATTTCTTCTAAGCTGTCGTTATGTGTAGCAAATTCGTCAAGTTTTTCATGTAACTCTTTTTTTATTTCTAGATTAATTTGTTGTGACCTTTTTGCAATAATTGAAAGGGCTTCGTAAATATTTTCGGTATTTGATTCTAATTCGTTACGATTGTATGTTTTAGTTGTTTGTGATGCCTTTGATTCTCTATACTTTGTCATGATTTTTTGATGATATATTTATTGTTAAATTGTAATTCGATAATTCAATATTTACCCTTTCCATTTTCTTATTTAAATCTTCTAAAAAAAGCGTTTCAGGGTAATAACGTAAAATTAACTCATATTGTTGTTTTAATTCATTTAATCTCTTTTGCTTTTTTGAAAAAATACTATTAATGGCTATTTCGTAGAGTGATAAAAATTTAATATACATTGACTCTTCTCTAAATTTTGTTCCAGGAAAACCAGCAATAAAATTTTCATTTGCTTTTACGGCTGCTCTATAATCGCGTATCGTGAAATATTGTTTAGCTATTTCAAAATCTTTTTTTTCCAATTTTTCTTGCAGCTCTGATATCATCTGATTAGCTTCAGGAGTAAATTCAGAATCCGGGTATAAATTTATGAAAACTTGAAGTTTTTCTATTGCATTGTAAGTTTCATTTTGATCCAGACTAAATGATGGAGATTGAAGATAAAAACATTTTGCTGCTTTAAATATTGCCTCTCTTACTCGCTCACTCTTTGGGTAACTTTTAACAAAGTTCTCATATTGGTAAGCAGCAAGGCTATAACTTTTTGTTTGAAAATAGGTCTCTGCGAAAAAAAAGATTATTCTTTGTGATTGAGGTCTTCCACGATATTTAGGAATAATTTGTTCAAAAAGACGATTAGCTTTCCGATATTCTCCGCTATTGTAATATACTTCTGCTTTTTTGTATTTTTCAGAAGCGTCATCGCTATTTAGTAGTTTCTGGTAATCACTACATGAAAAAAAAACACTTAAAAAGAAAACTGGAACAAACAAAAATACTATCCTTTTATCCATGCTATAAAATTACTAAATATCAACAATAATTGAAATTATGTATTATTAATTACCTGAAATTTTAAAAATAGAGTTTTTTAAAACCTCCTCCATTTTACTAACTAAGTCTGACGAAGCACTTACAAGAGGAAGACGAACCTTTTTAGTACAAGTACCCATAAGTTCCAAAAGTCCCTTAATTCCAACGGGATTACCTTCCTCAAATAACAGTCTAATCATATCCATCAAAGAATGATTTAAGTGATAAGCTTCATTTAGATTTCCATTTTTGACATGATTGAATAAGTTTACAATGGGTTTAGGTAAAGCATTAGCCAAAACTGATATAGTTCCGACCCCTCCAGCTAAAATCATTGGTAAGGTCAAAGCATCGTCTCCTGATATAACTTGAATTTCAGAAGATGATTTGTTTATTATTTCTGTTGCATTTGATAAATCACCACTTGATTCTTTAATTGCATAAATATTTTCATTGTTTTTACACAAACGAATAAAAGTTGATGGGTTTACTGAACTCCCAGTTCTTGATGGTACATTGTAGACAATAATTGGGAGTGGACTGTTTTTTGCAATTTTAGAAAAATGTGAGTAAATACCTTGTTGCGATGGTTTATTATAATATGGAGAAACTGACAATATTGCTCCAAAAAATGATAAATCAGTTTGAATAATTTCTGTAATTACTCCAGATGTATTATTTCCTCCAATTCCAATTATCATGGGTATCCTGTTTTGGTTAACTTCAGAAACCACTTTAATAATATTCTTTTTTTCTTCACTCGAAAGACAAGGAACTTCGGATGTAGTCCCCATTAAAACTAAATAATCAGCACCTCCAGAAATTATATTTTCAACAATTGGAGGGAGAGAATCATAATCAACTTTGCCTTTATAATCAAATGGTGTAATCATCGCCACACCCAATCCATTAAAGTTCATTATTTTAAGAAGGAGTTTAAAAAATTTATAGATTCATTTAAAAAAGCTTTTTCATCTTTGAGATTTATATTAAAGACGATATCACTAATTCTATGGTTTACACCATAGAACCCAAGCCTTAATTTAGAGGAGCAACTAGCACTTATATATTCTGGGAATGTATCACTCAAAGAAAAATAGTTTATTAAAAGATCAAATTTTTTATCAAGATACTTGTGCATTTCTTTGTCTAATGTTCCAAACAAGCCAACTTTTTCTTTTGTAAAATTTGTCATTTTTCCAAATTTTGCTTTTGCTTCAGGTAATTTTTTGTCACTAATCACAATTAGAGTTATTTTTTTGGTTGAAATTTTTAATGATTTTGCTAGAGAAAAAAAAACATTTTCATCAAACTCATTATTTGAAGTCAAAATTAGCATTGAATCTAAAGATTTAATTTCATCTTTTGATTGTAATTCAAGAGTATTGAGTCTTTTATTTAATTTATGACGTAAAAAAATATCCTTAAAAAAATTAATCATCACATAAATATATTCCTACTAACTAAGTTTATTAAAATTTAAATAATAGTTAAGAATAAAATTTTATTTGTTATAAATATAACAATTTTAAACACTCAGGATTTCCTTAAGGTATCGAAGTCATTTTCAGAAAGAATTTGGATGTTTAGACTTTTTGCTTTCATCTCTTTAGTAGGACCAATGCCCTTACCAGCAAGAAGATAATCTGTTTTTGAAGACACAGAAGTAACAGAAATACCACCAAGACTCTCAATTTCACTTTTAATTTCTTCTCGGCTAAAAGCATCAAAAACTCCTGAAACTACAAATCGCTTTTTATAAAACGCTGGATGAATAATATTTTTGCTTTTAGAAGACTCCATTTTTAATCCTGATAATTTTAAAGAAATAATAAGGTCTAAATTATCTTTAATAGAAAAATATTCTGTGATACTCTGAGCTATTTTTTCACCAATCTCATCTGTGTTAGTTAAATCCTCTTTTGAGGCCAGTCTCAATCTTTCAATTGAACTATAAGCATTAGCCAGTTTTTTTGCTACAGTTTCACCCACAAATCTTATCCCTAAGCCAAAAAGAACTTTTGAGAATGGCTTTTCTACAGATTTTTTTATGCCACTAATAATGTTATGAGCTGATTTTTCTGCCATACCTTCCAGTGGCATAATATGTTCTTTATTTAGTTTATACAAGTCTGCAACATTAGAAATTAATCCCTCATGGAAAAACAAGCTTACAGTTTCTGCTCCCAAACCTTCAATATCTAATGCCTTTCTACTGATAAAATGTTGAATTTTGCCAATTTGTTGAGGAGGGCAAGCAGTTTCATTTTTACAATAATGTTGTGCTTCTCCTTTTTCGCGTTTCAAAGGAAAATTACACTCTGGACAATTACTTATAAAATTTATTTTATCTGATAAATCTCCTCTTTGCCCTTCTTTAATTCCCGTGATTTTTGGTATAATTTCTCCTCCTTTTTCTACATACACAGCATCTCCAAGTCTCAAGTTTAATTTCTCTAATTGATCTGAATTGTGTAAAGAAGCGCGTTTTACTAAGGTTCCCGAAATCAAAATTGGTTTAAGAGATGCAACTGGAGTTATCGCTCCGGTTCTTCCTACTTGATAATTTACTCCTTCTAATATGGTCGTAACTTGTTGAGCTTTATATTTATAAGCTATTGCCCAACGTGGAGCCTTGGCTGTATACCCTAATTTTTTTTGCTGAGATAAATTATTAACTTTTATGACAACACCATCAATTTCATAATCTAATTTGTGCCTTTCAGAATCCCAATATTTAATAAAATGAAAAACTTTCTCTATTGAATCAACAAGTCTCGCAGAATTAGGAACCTTAAATCCCCATTCTCTAGCTTTTTTTAATACTTCGAATTGATCGTACAAATTCAGTTCATCTCCTGCAACTGCATAAATAAAACATTTTAATGGGCGTCTTGCAACTTGACTGCTATCTTGCAATTTTAAGCTTCCTGACGCAGTATTTCTTGGATTACTGTATTGTGGTTCACCTAATTCTTCTCTTTGTAAATTCATTTGATTAAAATCTTCAATTGGCAAAATTATTTCACCGCGTGCTTCAAAAAATTTAGGGTATTCTCCTTTTAACCTCAAAGGTATAGTCTTAATTGTCTTTATGTTAGCAGTTATTTCATCTCCTTGTAAGCCATCCCCTCTAGTTAAAGCTTTAACTAACTCTCCTTCCTGGTATATAAGATTTATTGAAGCTCCATCAAATTTTAACTCACAAGAATAAGATACAGGAGTATCTTTACCTAAGATCTTAAGGGTTCTTTCTTGCCATTTTATTAATTCATCTCTAGTATATGTATTTGATAGAGAATACATTGGATATCTGTGTGATGATGCCTTAAATGACTTTGTTATAGAACCACCTACTCTTTGAGTCGGTGAATTTGGATCAAAAAGTTGGGGATTTTCAGCTTCTAACTTTTCAAGTTCCCTAAGCTTCGTATCAAATTCAAGATCAGTTAAAATAGGACTATCCTCAACATAATATCTATGATTATGATTATGTAATTCGTTTCTTAGAAAATCTATTTTTTTTTGAATATCGTACATCACAATTATTTTTGCAGGCGAAGCATTCTAATTTTTCCAAAGATATCCATTCGGTGTTTTATTTTAAAATTATAAAAGGAGATCAATTTTTTTAGCTTGCTTAATAACAATGGATTAATCTCAAAATATATAAGTCCTGAATTTTCTAGATTTAATTTCGCGTAATCTAGAATTAATCTGTAATACTTTAGGGGGTCGTCATTATCAACAAATATTGCCTTATGAGGCTCATAATTAAGTACATTTAGTTTCATGCTTTTTTTTTCTTCATTTAATACATAAGGTGGATTTGAAACTAAAATATTAATTTTCAGATTTAATGAATTCAAAAAATTAATGTCCTTTTTAAAAAAATTTACGTTAGCATTACAGTTTTTTGCATTTTGCTTTGCTAAATCTATAATTGTATCATCATTATCGAGTGCATAAATCATATTGTTTTTTAATTCTTTTGCTAATGAAATTGCAATACAGCCAGAACCAGTTCCTATATCTAGTATGTTTTTTTTAGCTGAAACATTACGAAAATCTTCAATCACCCAATCAACTAACTCTTCAGTTTCTTGCCTGGGTATTAACACATTTTCATTTACAATTAAAGACAATGAACGAAAAAATGCTTTTCCAATTATATACTGAATTGGTCTTTGATCTAAAAGGTTTTTTACAGCCTTTTCTAAAAAAATGGTTTCTGATTTTTTTAGAATTGAATTTGGATATAAGGCAAGTTGTGATTTATTTCTTTTAAAAGCTTCATTCAATATTATTTTATAATAATGTAGAACTTCCTCAACATTATATAAACTCTTTAAACTTTTTAAAAAAAAAAATTTCCCCTCTGTTATAGTCATTTTTATTTTACTATTAAATGTGTTATTTATTTTTTACTTTATTATTGGAGATCTTCATACCGATTTAAATAAAAATATTTTGGTTTATAAAATTTTGGTCTGTAAAGTTTAACATATTATAATTTTGCCTAAATATCTATGAATTTTAATTTCTATTAAATTTACATTCATTTTTAAAAACTAAATGATTTTATAGAAATAAGGCAAATTTTATTGAAGCTATGAAAAAATTAACCGATGAATATTTCATTAACTACTGTTTAGATTTAGCTGAAAAAGGATTAGGAAAAAGCTATCCAAATCCTATCGTTGGTGCAGTAATTGTTTACAGAGATAAAATTATAGGTAAAGGATGGCATGAAAAAGCAGGTGGGCAACATGCTGAAATCAGAGCTATTTCTGATGTAAAAGACAAATCTCTCCTTTCGAAAAGTACAATGTATGTTAACTTAGAACCATGCTGCCATTATGGGAAAACACCACCATGTGTTGATAGTATCAAAAAATTCTCAATTCCAAAAGTAGTGATTGGTTCAATTGATCCAAATCCAAAAGTAAGTGGAAATGGAATAAAAACACTTAGGAAATCGGGTTGTATTGTTAAGTATGGTGTGTTAAAAAAAGAAACTGACTTTGTGAATAGACGTTTTTTAACTTTTATCCAAAAGAAACGCCCTTATATTATTTTAAAATGGGCTAAAACAGCAGATAATTTTATCGCTCCCATGGATAAAGAAAAAAAATCAAGAAAAGTATTTTGGATATCTAATTCTTACTCTCGAAAAATAGTTCACAAATGGCGTGGTCAAGAAGCTGCAATACTTGTGGGGGTTCAAACAATAATAAATGATAATCCTAAATTAACCAACAGACTTTCTAAAGAGAACAGTCCATTAAGATTAGTTTTTGATCCAAACAATAGAACACCCTCTAATTCATTTATAATTAAAGATAAAAACCCAACTATTTTTTTTAATAAGGAAAAAGAATTTGATTTAGGAAATGGAAAAAAGTATGTAATCATTAAACCATTTAAGATTGAAAAATTTTTGTCATTTTGTTATTTAAATGAAATACAGTCAATTATTATTGAAGGAGGAAAAAAAACACTCCAGAAATTTATTGATACTGGATATTGGGACGAGGCAAGAGTTTTTACAAGCTCAAAAAAAATAGAAAATGGTATTAGCGCACCAAATATTAATAATAGTGTATCGTATTCGAAGAATATACAAGGAGATAATTTAGATTTTTACTTTAACTAAAAATATCCCTCAATATCAATGGACATTTTGTAGGTCGATTAGTTTTGTTTGATAAAAAAGCAAGAACAGTTTCTCCTTTACACACAATCATATTTTTGTTATTAATGACTAAATATTTGAATTTTAAAGTTGATTTTGGCGGATCAGTTAAAGAAACTGTAATCTTAAAACTTTCATCAAAAAAAAGTGGCTTTATATATTCAGCTGAGGCACTTACAACAGGCATAAGGATACCACTTTTCTCAAGATTTGAGTATGATATACCTAGAAAATTTAACCATTCTAATCTCGCTAATTCAAAATATTTCAAATAATTACTATGATGGACAAAACTCATTTGATCAGTTTCCGCATATCGAACATGAACATATTTTGTAGTGTATTTCATATCATTTGAAATTATTAATATTTGTAAGATTAAACTAATTAGTATTACAAAAATGCCTTTTCGGAATATCCAAAAAAAAAACTTAAAATTCAATAGCTATTTCATTTTTTTTTTTTGTTTTTTTAATCAATATTTGTGTATAACGATATAATTTATCAACAACCATAACTCTAATAAAAAAAGAATATAAATTAAATGAACATTACCGCCTCCTCTGTTTGGGATAATTGTCTAGCTTTTATTAAAGATAACATACAGACCCAAGCATACAAAACATGGTTTTTACCCATTAAACCAGTTAGGCTTAGCGACAATGTTCTTAGTATAGAAGTCCCAAGTAAATTTTTTTATGAATGGCTAGAGGAGCACTATATAAAATTATTAAAAACAGCACTGCAAAAGGAATTAGGAGATGAAGCCCGTTTAATTTATTCAATTAGAATGGAAAATACCTTTGGCAGCAAGGTTGCTTTCACGGAAAACATTCCTAGTAACAATAAATCTGGATTGTCCCCTCAAAATGTTGAGGCACCTTTAAATTCGCATACCACAGAATTAAAAAATCCCTTTGTAATTCCTGGTATTAAAAATCTCCAAATTGAGTCTCAATTAAACCCAAGCTATAATTTTGAGAATTTTTTAGAAGGTGACTCAAACAGACTTGCTCGTTCAGCAGCACTAGCTGTAGCTTCTAAACCAGGTGGAACATCTTTTAACCCCCTTTTAATTTTTGGAGGAGTAGGTTTAGGCAAGACTCATCTTGCCCACGCTATTGGCGTGGATATAAAAGAAAAATATCAAGATAGAACCGTTCTTTATATTGCGGCAGAGAAGTTTACTCAACAATATATTGAAGCTGTCAAAAAAAATACAAGAAATGATTTTATTCACTTCTATCAATTGTTAGATGTACTTATTATAGATGACGTACAATTCCTTTCTGGTAAAACAGGAACCCAAGATGTATTCTTTCACATTTTTAACCACTTACACCAAAATGGAAAACAAGTAGTTCTTACATCTGATAAAGCACCAGTTGATATGCAAGACATAGAGCAACGTCTACTCTCTCGATTTAAGTGGGGCTTATCTGCAGAACTCCAATTACCAAACTTCGAAACACGTATTTCAATTTTAAAAAATAAACTTTATAGAGATGGTGTTACAATAAATGATGATGTAGTTGAATATGTTGCAAAAAACATTAAAACTAATGTTCGTGAATTAGAAGGTGCAATAATTTCTCTAATTGCTCAGTCTTCGTTTAATAAAGTTGAAATCACACAAGAACTTGCTCAAGATATAGTTATGAAGTTTGTAAAAAATACAAAGAGAGAGGTTTCAATTGACTATATACAAAAAGTAGTTTCAGACTATTTTCAAATGGATATTGAGACTCTACAATCTAAGACTCGGAGGAGACACATTGTTCAAGCTCGACAACTTGCAATGTACTTTGCAAAAAAATTTACTAAGGCTTCCTTGGCAAGTATCGGAAGTCAAATCGGTAAACGAGACCATGCCACAGTTCTTCATGCATGTAAAACTGTAGATAATTTGACTTTTACTGATAAACAATTTCGTAAATACGTAGAAGATTTGAGTCAAAAACTAACGCCCTAAAATTTTATTCCGTAGGAAGTATTTAATTCTAAAACAAGATTTTAAAGTTTTCCTTTTATTACTTCTTAGGCAACCTATCTTTTAAGTAAATGAAGAAACGTTTTAAGTATGGAAATACAGGAAATTAGAAAAGGTATCTTACATTTAATCCCAACTCCAATTGGAAATAACTCCCCATTTCAAGTCATTCCAATTTCAGTAAAAAAGGAAATTTCAAGCTTGACCAACTTTATCGTTGAAAGTGAACGAAGTGCCCGTCGCTTTTTTAAAAAACTAATTCCAAATAAAAATCAAGATGAATTAAATATATTCCTGTTGAATAAATTTACATCTAAAACTGAGCTAGAGAATTATTTAAACCCATGCTTTAGTGGGGTTTCAATGGGTCTACTTTCTGATGCTGGATGCCCTGGAATTGCTGATCCAGGTGCCTTAATTGTTTCAAAAGCTCACGAATCTGGAATAATAGTCAAACCTCACGTTGGTCCTTCTTCAATAATTTTAGCATTGATGAGTTCTGGAATGAATGGACAAAACTTTTCTTTTAATGGATACCTCAAAATAGAAAAAAAACAAAGAGCAAAAGATTTGAAAAAATTTGAACAGCTTGCAATTAGAAAAAATCAAACCCAAATATTCATAGAAACACCTTATAGGAGTGATACGTTTTTTTTGGATGCTATCAAAGCTCTAAATAATAATACTAGATTCTGCATCGCATGTGATCTCAGCCGCGATTCGGAATATATAAAAACACAAACTGTTTTAGAATGGAAAAAAAATAAACCCAACTTATATAAACGCCCTTGCATTTTTATTATTGAAGGGGGGGATTAACGAAATAATTTTTTTCTATCTAACCACTTAGTGTAAAGCTTTTTATTTTTATTATGCTCTGAAAGATTTTTTGAAAAAACATGAAAACCTGGATTAGTTGGAGATGCTACAAAATAAAGAAAATCGTGACTTTCAGCATTTAGTACTGATTCAATAGTTGATAAGTCGGGCATACAAATAGGACCCGGAGTTAATCCCCTAAAACGATAAGTGTTATATGGTGAATTTAATTTAAGATCCTTATACAAAACTCTTCTAATGACTTTGTCAAAGTTATCTTCTTTCTTTTTAATAGCATAAATTACAGTTGGATCAGCTTGAAGTTTCATATTTTTTTTTAAACGATTTAGATAAACTCCTGCGATTTTATTTTGTTCTTCTAAACGTATAGATTCTTTCTGAACTATTGAGGCTAAAATATAAACTTGAATTGGATTCAATTCTAAAGCATTTGCCCTTTTAATTCTTTCCTCATTCCAAAATAAGTTGTAATAATCTAGCATTCTTTTTCTAAAGTCCTGAGGGGTTACGTCCCAAAATAAATTGTAAGTATTTGGAAGATACATAGCAAGTGCCGTTTTGGAAGAGAACCCATTTAATTTTAAAAACTTTTTATCTCTAAAGGCATGTAATAATTCCAAACTGTCAGCCTCAATTTGCTGAGATATTCGACTTGCTAAATTTTCTAGACGTTCTTGATTATTAAAAATAACTTTTGTTGTTAGACGTTCTGAACGGAGAATATTAATAATCTCATTATTACTCATACCCTTTCTGATTTTATATTTACCACTACGAACTTTTGAAAAAAATCCTTTTTTTTCAGCAGC
>CENP01078163.1_pt1 | contig 19785 bp, 17 predicted proteins | sample 361281 | NCBI WGS metagenome assembly CENP01 (sample SAMEA2591122, study PRJEB7988) | marine metagenome | biome: marine biome (ENVO:00000447); feature: deep chlorophyll maximum layer (ENVO:xxxxxxxx); material: saline water (ENVO:00002010), including plankton (ENVO:xxxxxxxx) | depth 70 m | reverse complement strand
GAGTAAAGATCTACATCTTTAACGATAACCGTCTATTTGTAGTTCTCCCCATAATAGTACTTCGTATAATTTTTTTTGATCTTTCTATATCCCTATTTAAAAACCTCATGGCTTAAGCAGTAGATAAAGGGATTTTTTCTAAAACATCTCTATCGGAAGCTCATCCAACTAAATTATAAATATTTAAAAAGTTTACCATCATCTAGTCTGTAATCGCTAATGCATCAGTATTAAAATTATCATTCATTATTTAAATTGTTTTGAAAAAGTGATTGAAATTTCTTGATCTTAGGGGCAATAACGAATTGACAATAGGATTTTTCTTTATTTTTATTATAATAATTGTGATGAACAACTTCTGCCTCATAAAAAGGACATTTAGAATTGACCTCTGTAATAATAGGCTTATCATAGGCTCCACTATTCTGAAGAGTATTGATACAATTTTCAATTTGAATTTTTTCTTCAAAATTATTAAAGAAGATGGCTGATCTGTATTGTGAACCTACATCATTACCCTGACGGTCTGGGGTGGTGGGATCGTGGGTTAAAAAAAAGATTTCGAGTAAATCACCATAAGTAACCAAATCTTGGTCATAAGTAATCTTAATGGCTTCGGTGTGACCAGTATTTCCGTTACAAACCTCACTGTAAGCAGGATTTTTTAGGTGGCCTCCCATATAGCCAGGAATTATTTTAGTAACTCCTTTTACAATTCGAAAAATAGATTCTGTACACCAGAAACAACCTCCAGCAAAATATGCTTGATTATACATTAATTTGGTTTTGTAAATCAAACATACAAAATAACTAAACGAAACTAAAGTAGATTAAACAAAATTGAAATTTGAAAGCTCACCTAAATGAGTTCTAGTATTAAAAAACTAATTTTGATGAATGAAAAATATTATCTCTTGTCGTAATGTTTTTAAAAGTTATGGAGATTTAGCTGTTCTCAAAGGTATTGATCTAGACATCCATTCAGGGGAAATAGTGGCCATAGTTGGTCCCTCTGGTGCTGGAAAAACAACACTATTACAAATTTTAGGAATACTTGACTCAGCAGACGCAAACAAAAAAACCTATTTGGAAATTGATGGAGAGGCAGTTCAAAAAATGAATACCGATCAAATGGCAAATTTCAGGAATCAAAATTTGGGGTTTATTTTTCAGTTTCATGAACTTCTCGCAGAGTTTACGGCAATAGAAAACGTTTGTATGCCAGGGTGGATTGGTAAAAATGATACTAGAGCATTAAAGGAAAAAGCCAAAATGCTATTAGATCAGTTAGGCCTTTTAGATCGCATGCATCACAAACCCCAAGAATTGTCTGGCGGAGAGCAACAACGTGTTGCAGTAGCCAGAGCTTTGATCAATAATCCAAAAGTAATTTTTGCCGATGAACCAAGTGGTAACCTAGACTCTCAAAATGCCAAAGCTTTACATGAATTATTTTTTAAATTAAGAGATGAAATTAGATGTACTATAGTAATTGTAACCCACAACGAATCATTGGCCAGTATGGCCGACCGCAAAATCCTACTTAAAGACGGGAAAATAGTTTTATGAATCAAAAGGAATTAAAATCTTTTTTGGATCAAAAGGCTCAGGAATACGAGTCAATTGGGTTTATCTTGAATGATCCTATACAGATTCCACATCAATTTTCAAAAAAAGAGGACATAGAAATCGCTGCATTTCTTAGTGCTACAATATCATGGGGAAACCGCGTCAGTATTCTCAAGAGTGCTAAGAGAATCATTGATATGATGGATTATTCACCACATCAATTTATTCTCAATCATAAAGAAAAAGATATTAAAAAATTAAAAGGTTTTGTCCACAGAACTTTCAATGAAGAAGATTTAGTATATTTCATTAAGTCTCTAAAAAACATTTATCAAAAATATGGTGGGCTAGAAAATCTTTTTTCATCAAATAAAATTCCCCTTCAAAAGCGCATTCATCATTTCAAAAAAATATTTTTTGAGCTCAGTCACCATAGAAGGACAGAAAAACATGTATCAGACCCTCTCAAAGGATCAGCTGCAAAAAGGATCAATATGTTCCTAAGATGGATGGTGCGCTCGAACCAAAAGGGTGTTGATTTTGGGATTTGGAAAAGTATTTCTTCTTCCGACTTGTCACTTCCTTTAGATGTACATACTGGAGGTGTGGCCCGTAAACTGGGTCTTTTAAAGAGAAAACAAAACGATGCTAAGGCACTACTAGAATTGGACAATAAATTGAGGAAGTTTGATCCAATTGATCCAGTAAGATATGACTTTGCACTGTTTGGACTAGGGGCATTTGAAAAATTCTAGACCAGATTAAGAGCTTAATGCTACTTTTTCCCCCACCAATTTCATATTTTTGCTTTAAGGCGATTTCTTAATGAAAATACTTTTAAAAAATGCTACAATATTAAATCCTCAAAGCCCCTTTCATTCTTCTCAACAAGATATCTTAATTGAATCAGGAGTCATAACTCAGGTTTCAGATGAGATCAAGGCTGACAATCAAAATGAAAAAAATACTTTCTATAACCTTCATGTCTCTGCTGGCTGGTTTGATCCAGGCGTATCATTTGGAGAACCAGGATACGAGGAAAGAGAAACCCTATCAAATGGAATTAAAGTGGCAGCAAAGTCTGGTTTTACTAAGATATTATTAAATTCTAATACGCACCCCATTCCCGATTCTAGTTCCCAAATAGGGCATTTGATTAAAAGGTCTGAAGGCTCTACAACCAAAGTGTATCCAATAGGTGCACTTAGTATCGGATCAAATGGGGAACAGATGGCTTCACTATATGATATGCATAATGAGGGAGCAATTGCCTTTAGCGATCATAAAAATGCGATTGAAAAAGGAAACTTACTTAAAATTGCGTTGCAATATGCTCAAAGTTTCGAGGGCGTCATCATCTCCCATCCTCGGCACGATGAATTTGTTGGAAAAGGGGTCATGCATGAAGGGATTACAAGTACCAAAATAGGCTTAAAAGGAATTCCATCAATGGCGGAATCAATTCAAATTGCTCGCGATCTTGAAATATTAAAATATACGGGTGGAAAATTACATATAGCTGAAATCAGTACTGCCGCGGGATTGGATTTAATCAGTGAAGCAAAAAAGCAAGGCCTGAATGTAAGTTGTAGCGTAGGCTTACCACATTTAATTTTTGACGACAGTAAATTAGAAAATTTTGATTCAAACTTTAAAATATTTCCACCTATTCGCACCAAAGAAGATCAACATGCTCTCAGAGCAGGTTTGTTAGAGGGAAGTATAGATATGGTCAGTAGCATGCACGAACCCATGAATGTAGAATTAAAAAAGTTAGAGTTTGAAAATGCAGCTGCTGGAAGTTTGGGATTGGAAAGTTGTTTTGGAGCGCTTAACAAAGTTTTTCCCCTCGATAATGTTCTAAGTTTTTTAACACGAGGGGTAAAATGTTTTGGAATTGAAACGCCTGTAATAGCGGTTGGTGCACCTGCCGACCTTACATTATTTGATCCTGAAAAAATATACCATTATTCAGAAAATGAGTTAAAATCAACCTCCAAAAACAGTGCCTATCTCGGAATGGAACTACAAGGAAAAGTTTTAGGGAGCATCAATAATGGAATCCTCACGCTAAACGAATAATAAATATGTTGTCATATCAAATTAAAAAAGCCCACTCTTCAGAGACAACACATCCAGCAATTATTCTATTGCACGGATATGGAAGTAATTCCAGTGACCTTTTTTCCTTTGCCAACTACCTGCCAATTGATCATACTATTATTTCTCTTCAGGCTCCAATGGAAAATCCATTCGGAGGCTATGCCTGGTATTCCATTCAATTCAATCCTGATCAAAACAAATGGTCTGACCTTGATGAAGCAAGAAAATCACTAAATATGATCATAAAACAATTGGAGTATCTGAAAGAACAATATAATTTGAATTCAAATGAAATCACTCTAATGGGTTTTAGTCAAGGGGCTATTCTCAGTTGGTCACTTTTATTAGATCAACCCAAAAAATTTAGAAGAGCGATTTGTATGAGTGGTTATATAAATGTTGAGTTATTGAAAAAACCTCTAGAAACATATCAAAATATACTAGCTTACGGCTCTCATGGAAAATCAGATGCCACGGTTCCTTTTGATTGGGCAAAATCAAGCATCAGAAAGCTTCAGGCAAATAATCCTAAAGTTGTTTTTAACTACTATCCCGATGGTCATAATGTGTCCCAAGAGAACTTCAGAGACATACTCGAATGGTTATCAAAAACTAATCCGCATTAGGATACAAAAAGTGTTCTTTGAGCTCAAAACTGACTTTTCCTCCCTTGTTAATTTTGTAAGTCAAAAATATTTCACCCCAATAGGTTCCATCTGAAAAATCTGCGACAATCCATTTATGATTCAAAACTTTTATCTTATTGATTAAGTAAGTTCGATTCATAGCAGCATAGGGAATTAATTCATTTTTTTCACGCATTAAGTTGGTGTCATAAAGCACATCTTTTACATAACTCTCGATGTTTTCCATGTTTAAATTTTCAAAATACCTCAAAGCATATTCGTTTCCCTCCAGAATAAAATCATTTTGCTCCTCCAATTGCGTCTTTACCTTAAATACAGAATCTTTTAAAACTTCATTGAGTAATTTTGTAGCAGTAAGTTTTGCCTCTAAATTTTCAAAAACTTTCTTGGAATTAACCAATTGAAAAATGAGGATCAAAGCAGTAAAAAGAAAAAGATAAAGAATAATATTTTTTTTCATTTATATTATTTAGAGTGAATTTCAAGATTATCATAGGCCAAAAAAACATTTTCAGGTAATTGTTTTGCCACTTCTTTATGAAAGCCTAGAAAATGGCTAATATGTGTAAAATAAGCTCGTTTGGGATTTAAAAAGGCTACCATTTCTAAGGCTTCTTCTAAATTTAAATGCGAAGGGTGAGGCTCAATCCGAAGGGCATTAAGTACCAATACATCACTATCTTTGAGGATATTTAACTGACTTTCTTCGATGGTTTTTACATCTGTCAAATAAGAAAAATTATCGATTCTAAATCCCATTACAGCTAATTGGTTATGCATTACTTCAATAGCAAAAACTTTCTTTTCTCCTAATTTGAAGACCGTATCCTTTTCTATGGTATTGATTTGAACAGTAGGTGATCCAGGATATTTATTTTCTGACTCAAAAATATAAGAAAAACGACGTGTTAAGTCCTCCAATACCCTATTCGTTGCGTAGATTGGTATATCTCCTTGTCTGTAAAAAAAAGGTCTAATGTCGTCTAACCCTGAGGTGTGATCTGCATGTTCATGGGTAAACAATACTCCATCTAATTGATTACAACCAATCCTCAACATTTGCTGACGAAAATCGGGGCCACAATCAATAACATAACTACAGTCTTTCCATTGAACTAATACGGAAGAGCGTAGTCTTTTATCCTTCAAGTCATTACTTAAACAAACAGGGTGGTTACTTCCTATAACGGGTATTCCCTGCGAGGTACCTGTGCCTAGAAAAGTTATTTTGATCATATGTCAAATTCAAAAGTAAATATTTAAGGAGATATAGAACAAACTTTGTAAATTTATGACATATATTACAATATGCCTATAATCCTTCCTGGAGACAGAGAATTTGAGAAAAGACCCTCAATTGAGCGGAAAGCTTTAAAAGTAAATCTTAATGATCGTATTTACGGTACTTTTGCTGAAATCGGAGCAGGTCAAGAAGTAGCTCGACATTTTTTTAGAGTCGGCGGCGCTTCGGGAACCATTGCCAAGACCATCAGTGCCTACGATAAAAACTTTAGTGACACAATATATGGCGAAGAGGATGACAAGCGGTATGTGACCGAAACAAGATTGCATAAAATGCTGCAAAGGGAAATCATGCTACTTGAAACTAGAATTCCAAGGCACAATCATCCGGATAAAATGTTTTTTGCTTATGCAAATACTATTGCAACTATTGATTTTGCGAAAAAGTTTAAAGGACACGGTTGGATGGGTATTCGTTACCAAATTGCGCCAGAACAGCCCTACAATGAGATCATGATTCACCTACGGTTTCACCATACTGAAGCTCGACTCCAACAAGAAGCAGTTGGAATCATGGGAGTAAATCTTGTTCATGGTGCTTTTTACAATCATGATGAGCCCAAAAAAATCATCAAACATCTCTACGACCATATTGATCAAACTTCCGTTGAAATTGACACGATTAATTTTTCTGGACCAGTATTTAAAGGTGTTGACAACCGAATATTGAGTCTTTTATTGTTGAAAAATGACATGACTGACGCTGTTATGTTCAATCCTGAGGGAAATAATATACTTCCCGCACGAATTCTCTACAAAAAAAATATTTTGGTACTCAGGGGAAGTTTTAGACCAGTAACAAAAGTCAATATTGACATGTTCAAAAAGTCATATGATATTTTCATAAAGGAGCAAAATGTAGACGAAAATAAAACTGAAGTTATTTTTGAAATCACACTTTCCAATCTTACCTCTCAAGGTGAAATTGATGAATCTGATTTTATGGACCGTGCAAAACTATTGTGCTCTCTAGGTCATACAGTAATGATATCAGATTTCAAAGAATACTACAAAATGGTTGACTACCTCGCCGAATATACTAAAGAACAGATTGGGCTTACAATGGGCGTAAGTAATTTTGTTGAAATTTTTGATGAACAATATTACAAGGACATAAGTGGTGGTATCCTTGAAGCATTTGGAAAAATGTTCCACAATAATCTTAAAGTTTACCTTTACCCAATGAAAAGCCCTGAAACGGATGAAATCATCAATTCCAACAATTTGAAACTACACCCAAGAATGAAAGATTTTTATAAATTCTTTAAATACAACGGTAAAGTAGTTGATATTTTTGACTATGAAAACGATTATCTATCCATTTTTTCAAGGGAAATTCTTACCAACATTAAAGAAGGTAAAAAAAATTGGACAAATCAGCTACCAGAGGGAATTGCTGATATGATCATGAAGAATAAAATGTTCGGCTGGAAAGAAAAAAAAATTAAAGTCTAAACATCTTCCAATATTTGAGCCGCGTGGTCTTTGGTTTTCACTTTACTGAACACCTTCTCTATTACTCCATTCTCATCAATTAAGAATGTTGTTCTATGAATACCTTCATACTCTTTTCCCTTGAACTTTTTAGGGCCCCAAACACCAAAAGCATTAATCACGGATTTATCCTCATCAGCTAGTAAAGTAAAGCACAAATCGTATTTAATTTGGAAATTCTTTTGCTTTTTGGGATTATCAGCACTAACACCGAACAATTGATACCCCTTTTCCTTCAATAAGGAATAATTATCTCTCAAATTACAAGCCTCAGCAGTACATCCCGGCGTATTGGCTCTTGGATAAAAAAACAATATACTTTTTTTTCCCTTCAAGTCAGTTGAAATAAAAGAATTTTCGTCTTGATCAACAGTGGTAAATAAGGGAACATTGTCCCCAACTTGTAGTGTATTCATATTAATTTTTTATTTTGGATTCGAATTAACAAAAAATTTCAATGACGAAAAAGGAAAAGGTAACGTTTGTAATGGAGGAATTGGATAAATTATATCCTGAAATACCTATTCCACTCGACCATAAGGACCACTATACACTCCTTATTGCAGTTTTATTATCAGCCCAGAGCACAGATGCTAGGGTAAATCAAATCACGCCCATCTTATTTAAAAAGGCAGATAGTCCAGAGGCAATGATTAAGCTTACTGAGGATGAGATTAGAGCCATAATTAAACCAGTAGGTCTTTCACCCATGAAATCAAAAGGTATATATGGTTTATCCCGCATATTAATAGATAAGTATGAAGGAAAAGTACCTCAGAGTTTTGAAGCATTAGAGGCTCTACCTTCAGTAGGCCATAAAACAGCAAGTGTAGTAATGTCTCAGGCTTTTGGAATTCCCGCATTTCCTGTCGATACTCACGTACACAGACTAATGTATCGGTGGGGGTTGTCAAATGGTAAAAATGTTATACAAACAGAAAGGGATGCCAAACGACTTTTTCCAAAAAATAGATGGAATGACCTGCATCTTCAAATAATTTGTTATGGACGGGAATACTGCCCAGCAAGAGGATGGAATTTAGAGAATGACACAATTAGCATGACAATAGGCAGAAAATCACTAATAAACAAACAGTTGAAAAAGTAAATATCAATCTTTTTTAAAAGTATCGATACCTTCCTTTTGTTTTAAACTGTAGTATTTTGAAAAGGCCAAAATACGTCTGAATACTATAGGTCTAGGTCCTTCAAAATCATTTTTTTTACCAGAGTAATTTTGCTCCATAAAATAGCTTTTACTCTTAAACGAAAAAATAGACTATAAATTGTCTAGTGGGCAAGAACAATTTGATTATCCTCTATCATTTTTCTCAAGTTTATGATCGCGTAACGCATTCTACCCAGTGCAGTATTAATACTAACTCCAGTAATTTCAGCAATTTCTTTAAAACTCATATCACGATATAATCGCATATTCAAAACCTCTTTTTGATCTTTCGGTAACTCAGTGATCAAATTCTGTAGATCATTCATAACCTGATCTTTTATCAAATTATTTTCTGCATTGGGAGAATTATCAGTAATGAATTGAAACACATCGTAATCGTCACTGGCCTCAAATTTAGGCATTCTATTTGATTTTCTGAAATAATCTATAATTAGGTTATGTGATATGCGCATCACCCAAGGGAGAAATTTACCTTCTTCTTTGTAAACACCATTTTTTAGGGTTTTGATAACCTTTATAAAGGTCTCTTGAAAAATGTCCTCGGCAATGTCGCGATTAAATACCTTTGAAAATATAAAATTATAAAGCTTTGATTTGTGCTTGTGAATTAAAATTTCAAGAGACTTTTCATTTCCAGAGATATAATCACTGACCAGGGTAGTATCAGACTGTTGATGAGATTGAATTGAATGCATAAAATACTTTTAAAGCTGAGCTATTGTTAAACTAAACGTTAAGAAATAAAAGTAATTTTATGCTATGTGTTAATTATTTATTTCAAATATACTTATATTTTAATAAAAATCAAATGATTGATAATTTCATTTAATTTTAATAAACTGATTTTAGTGTTTGCAAAGATTAGTTGTAATATTGTGCTTCGATTTTGATTAATGGAGCAAATTCTTGATTTAGACACCAAAAAATACATCATCATAAAGGGTGCCCAACTCCACAACCTTAAAAATATTGATGCTGTTTTTCCTAGAAATCATATGACTGTAGTGACTGGGCTTTCAGGCTCTGGTAAGTCTTCTTTAGTTTTTGATACCCTTTATGCAGAGGGTCAACGTCGCTATGTAGAGAGTCTTTCCTCTTATGCTAGACAATTTATGGGAAAACTAAATAAACCTAAAGTAGATGAAATTAAAGGTATCGCTCCTGCCATCGCTGTAGAGCAAAAAGTATCTTCCTCCAATCCTCGATCAACGGTGGGTACAAAAACAGAAATCTATGATTATCTTAAGTTACTTTTCTCTAGAATCGGAAAGACCTTCTCCCCTGTCTCAGGAAATCAAGTCAAAAGTCATAGTGTAAAGGACGTTTTGGACGTTCTCAAAAATGAATTCAATACTGGAGACAAATTATTATTATTGGCTCCAATAGACCATAAGGCAGACAACAAAAATGACCGCTTGGGGATATTAAAACAACAAGGGTTTGCAAGAATTTTTATTAATGGAGAGGTCCTACGCATTGAGGAACTTATCCAAGCCCCAAAAGAAAAATATGATCTCATTGTGGACCGAATGATTATTCGTCAAGAGGATGATTTCTTCCAGCGGGCAGCCGATGCCATTGAAATTGCATTCTACGAGGGAAAAGGGACCTGCTCCCTGTGGTCACTTCATAGTAAAAAAAATATTTCTTTTTCCAACCGCTTTGAGTTGGATGGGATCTCATTCGTAATGCCTAACAGTCATTTTTTTAGTTTTAACAATCCTTTTGGCGCTTGTAAAAAGTGTGAAGGTTTTGGAGATATCATTGGTATTGATAAAGAATTGGTGGTCCCTGATTCCAGTCGTTCTATTTTTGATGATGCTATTGCCCCTTGGCGCGGACCAGGCATGCGAAAATTCCAAAAACAACTTATTGAAAATGCCTACAAATTTAATTTTCCTATTCACAAAGCCTATTATCAGCTGAGTGAAAAAGATATTTATACACTTTGGGAAGGAAATTCTTATTTTACTGGGATCAATAATTTTTTTAAAAAGATTGAAGCCAAAAATTATAAGATTCAAAACCGAGTATTACTTTCTCGCTACAGAGGAAAAACAGTTTGTGATAAGTGCAATGGATCTCGACTGCGAAGCGACACTAATAATGTAAAAGTTGGGGGAGCGACACTCGCAAAACTACTTCATCTACCCATAGATGAATTAAGTGTTTTTTTTAAAAAACTCAGACTTGATAATTATGATAATATTGTAGTTGAGCGGATTATTAAAGAAATAAAATCCCGTATTCAATTCATTCAAGATGTTGGATTGGGGTACCTTAACCTGAACAGGAAAGCCAATACACTTTCTGGAGGAGAGTCCCAACGCATCAATTTGGCAAACTCACTAGGGAGTGCTTTGGTAGGTTCAATGTACATTTTGGATGAGCCATCTATTGGATTGCATTCTGTTGATAACGAACGTCTGATTAAAGTATTGAAAAAACTCAGAGATATAGGTAATACAGTGATAGTGGTTGAACACGATGAGGAGATTATGAATGCTGCCGATAAGATCATTGATATGGGGCCAGAGGCTGGGAGTTATGGTGGAGAAATTATCGCTGAAGGAGATTTAAAAATAATATGTAAGTCGCAAAGTTTGACTGCGAAATACCTGCGCAACGAAATGTCGATTCCAATTCCTTCCAAAAGGAGAAAAAGTCGCAGTAAAATTTTTCTAACTGGTAACAGAGAAAACAATCTAAAAAATATTGATGTTTCGTTCCCTGTAGGGTGTATGACAGTAGTCACCGGAGTATCGGGAAGTGGTAAATCAACTTTGGTTAAAAAGATTCTTTATCCTGCTCTACAACGTGAAAAGGGTATTTTCAATAACAAACCAGGACAATTTGATGACATTAAGGCTCCATTTGAGAAAATTAACAGCATTGAGTTTGTTGATCAAAATCCAATTGGAAGATCCTCGCGGTCAAATCCTGTTACCTATATCAAAGCTTATGACGAAATCAGAAACCTTTTCGCAAAGCAACCCATTTCTAAAAACCGTGGTTACCAAGCCAAACACTTTTCTTTCAACGTGGATGGTGGAAGATGTGATCATTGTAAAGGAGACGGAAATACAACTATCGAAATGCAATTCATGGCCGATGTTGTTCTGCAATGCGAATATTGCAAAGGAAAACGATTTAAAAAAGAAATTTTAGAGGTTGAATATAGTGGAATGTCTTTAGACCGATTACTGAAAATGAGTGTAGACGATGCCATTGATTTCTTTGAAAAAGAAAACCAAGCCAAAATGGTTCAAAAACTCAAACCACTGCAAGAGGTAGGCTTGGGCTATATTACGCTTGGGCAACCTTCTTCTACCCTATCGGGTGGTGAGGCACAAAGAATTAAACTAGCTTCCTTTATTGGAAGAGGAGTCTCTCAAGATAAAATCGTTTTTATTTTCGACGAACCAACGACTGGCCTTCACTTTCATGACATCAATAAACTACTTCTTTCTTTCAATGCACTTATTGATCAAGGTCACACGGTGATTGTAGTGGAACACAATTTAGATTTAATTAAATGTGCAGACCAAGTCATTGATCTCGGTCCTGGGGGTGGTAAAAAAGGGGGTGAATTAGTTGCCATTGGAACACCAGAAGAAGTAGCTAGAATTAAGACTTCATATACGGGACAGTATCTTTTTAAAAAGCTGGAGATTTAATCTCTTTTGACAAAAGGAAATATTTTGGCTAAAAATTGTTGAATATCATCCGTAAGTTTTAATAAATATGCTAATAAGATGAATGTAATACCGATGAAGGTTGATCTAAATATCATAACTGTAAAAGGATCATAATCAATCGAGATAGAGGAAATTAAAAAGTAAAGTAAAACAACAATGGATATGGTAGGCAAAGTCTCCCTTCCATAGGGATTGATTTTAAACCTGTATTGAACCAATATAATTTTTAACAAATTGATAAATACAATTACAAATAGAGTAGCATAGGCAGCACCAATAATCCCATACCATCGAATTAGATAAAGATTAAGAACAACAGCCAATACTGCAGATAAAGTAGAAAACCAAAATACGTAGTAATAATATTGAGAATTGGTAATGATGTTGTTTAAGCAGCCCATTGACATGGTAAATAATTTACCCACTGATACAATAAGTACTACCTCAAGTGCAACCTTATAATCATCCAGATTAATCCATTCATAAAAATCATCTAGATTCAAATTGATTAAGAGAAAGAGCAATCCCGAAACCAATAAAAGGTTATTGGAACTTTTTCTCAAAAGGTTAGATAGTTTTCCATTATCCTTTTCATTAATGGCTTTAGCTACTAGGGGACTAACGATCTGAAACATGGCTCTTCCGGGGAATTCTATTACGGCAGCAATAAATACAGCCACACTATAATAAGCAACATTTTCAACAGTTAAAATTTTGGAAATCATTGATTTATCAATATCCAAAATCAAACTGGCTGCAGTTCCAGACATAAAAATCAAAATACTGTATCGTAACATCGATTTAAACTGTAAAGGCAAACTAAATGAGAATTTTGGAGTGTACTTAACAAGACTATAAACAATAACAAGAAATAACCTGATGTAATATCCAATAATCAAAGCCATAATAAATCCGTCGAGGTCTAACGACCCAGATGAATAAACCAACAGCAAAGTAAAAATTAAGACGCGTGGAAAAAATTCCTTTAAAAAATTACCGAATACTGAAAATAATTGAATCCTAAGCCAGTTGTAAAACAACTCGAATAATGCTGTAGAAAATGCCACTGCGATAATCAAATAGGCATATTTACCAATCTGCTTATTTTCTGAGGCAATAAATTCGGTTATTTGTTCATAAAACAAATATGTAGTCAAAAGTATTGCGGTAAAAACTAATATCGGAAGTATAAGAGAGAAACTCAAAAGTTTATCTTTTTCCGCTTTACTCTTCGTACTGCTGTAAAACTTAATCACTGCATGTTGTACCCCAAAAGATATAAAGGGTTGAACCAAATTGGATAAAGCCAATAACGCTACAACAAGTCCCTGAAGGGAACTGCCCATGTGAGTAGGATATAAATAGACGGTATTGAAAGCCCCAATGATAAAAGCTAATGCAATACTGATGCTGTTGTAAAAAGACTGTTTGGCTATAATACCCATTTCTATTAAATTCAGTTGGATTTAGATTTAAATCTATGATATCCAAAAAAGTAGATAATAGCTGTAAATATCAATAGGGTAATCAGCCTGATATATGCTCCATTTTTGATCACGGGAGGGTCAAATATAAAATCAATAGTATGATTTCCTTTGGGAACTTTTAATCCTCTAAGTACATAATTGATAGGGAAAAAGTCGACTTTTTCTTTATCTATACTAACATACCAACCTTTGGGGTAATACATCTCAGAAAATACCATGAGTTGATCCTCACGGGCTTCAAAATTGTATTGAAGATGCGTAGGGTGATTATTTAAAAGTTCAATTTTATCCAGTTTACTCGAGTCGTATTGAATTTCCAAATCGTCTGGAAACTCAGATTCTAGAACAACTGCTTGACTTGTAAAATCGATGGTTTTCATAGACTCAAGAACCTCGTCTGCAGTCGCCTCAAGTAAAAGAGAATCAACCGCCCAAGCCTGTCCCAATACATTTGGGTTTTCGATTACTTTTTGTTTGTTATTTTCCTGAATCAAAAGATATTTAACGTTCAGCATATCCATCACACCGGCAATCTGGTGACTACTGAAAAAATCATAAAGTTCTTCAAATCTTCTGGGTTTAGCACCATGATATCCGCCTATAGAATTGTGAAAAAAAGAAGTTCTTGCTCCAGAAAGTTTAACTCCAGGCTCATAAACCCTAAAACGAGTAGTATCCTTTAAAATCAATTGATCACCTTGTTTAGCAACGAAAAGATTTTTTATTTGTCTTGGGCTTACAAATAAATCACGGTCAATATACCTACTTGACACACCCAATAAATCTGATAGCATTATAACAATTAAAACAATAAGGGAAATATTTTTGGAAAGTTTACCCTTTTGGAAATAATATACGATGGCAGAAATCAACAAACAGTAAATAATGGCTCTGATCAAATCATAGCTAAAAATCGACTTTCTCGCAGCAATAATTTGATCCATTAATACAGATCCATAGGCCTCTCGAAGGTAGCCATCCATTGCACTAGAAAAATCAAAAAAGCCTTTAGAAAACAAGATGATCAATAAAAACGTAATAAAACTTCCTCCACATTTTAAAATTTTACTAGGGACTCTCGATTCAGATTTTTGAAAGATGCGGTAGAGGCCCAAGCAAGCCAAAACAGGAAAGCAAAATTCTAAAATGACTTGAATCGAACTTACAGCTCTGAATTTATTATATAAAGGAAAATAATCAATAAAAAGATTGGTCAAAAAAGCTAAATTTTTACCCCAAGAAAGTAGTAATGATAAAATTATTCCTCCCAACAAAGCATTCCGTAACCTTCCCTTCACGACAAACACAGCTAAAAAAGCAAGGAAAATAACAGTAACCCCTACATAAGCAGGTGCTTCTAGGATAGGTTGATTTCCCCAATAGGTAGGAACATTAGAAACAAAACTTTTGGCTTGTGATTGGGGCAGTCCACTTTCTACTAAAAAATTATAAATTTCGGAGCCCTCACCCAGGTTTTCAGAAGAACCACCGCCTTGGATTCTTGGCACCAAAAGATTAAGGCTTTCAAAAATTCCGTAGCTAAATTGAGTGATATAATCTTTGCTCAACCCACCTGTATTTTCTTTTAGACTACCGTCGGGATTTAATTTTAATTCTGTTTTGCCACGGGTACTGAAATCAGTATATTCCATTGTTGCCAAAAGTGGAGGCGCATTTAGTCCTAGGGCCATTATTCCTACCAAAATAAGAAGAAAGAATTGATGAATAAAAGTCTTAAGCGTTTTACGTTTGAGTGCTTGAATACCATATACAATAACGAAAACAAGCATCAGCAAAAGCATATAATAAGTCATTTGGTAGTGATTCGCCCTAATCTGCATGGACAATGCTATAACAGTTAAAATAAATCCTCTTGGGCGTTGATCACTCAGTATCAGGTACATCCCTCCTATCACCAAGGGCATATAGGCCAATGCCTGAGCCTTGGTATTATGACCTACCTGTAGGATGATTAATAAATAAGTAGAGAGAGCATAGGCAAAGGCACCAAAAACAGCAATAGGGACTGGCATTTTGATGATGAGTAAAAAAAGGTAGGCGCTTAAAAGATACAAGAACAGGATTTCTGCAGGTTGAGGAATCAATTGGAAAATCTTATGAATTGGGGTTAAAAAATCATATGGATAACGAGCTCCCAATTGATATGTAGGCATTCCACCAAAAGCATTGTCAATCCAAAAAATTTCTTCATTATTTTTTTTACGATAATCGTGAATTTGCCTAGACATTCCATTATACTGGCTAATATCAGATTGTACTAATTTCTTACCCGACAATACTGGATAGAAAAATGAAACAGAGAAAAGGCCAAAACCAAAAATTATGGCAAGGTGCTTGAGGTTCTGTAGGGCTAAAAACGACTCAATCAATTTCTTCATAATCTATGTATTCACCTATATCTTTATTTGGGTTTTTTTTGAGGTTATTTGTGTTTTTTTTTGGGGTAGAGGAAGAATCATTGGCATTAAAATCCTGCATTTTTTTGGATAATCGGTGAATCAAATATTTTACGATATAGGGAGAAACAAATCTAAACAAGTAGACGATCACTGTCAAAACTAAAAAAAACTTTAGCAGTCCAATCACATTATTTAGATTAAGTAATGACCAAAAGTAATTAAAACTTATGACTCTTGTGATGTTTTTATAAGGCCTCTCCTGTAGAAGTAAAATTAAATTTATCTTGCATAAAAAATCTAGATGCTCAGCAGATATTCCCTAGTATTTGTTTTTTTATCGGGTTTGCTTCATGCACAATACACGGATCAGATCAACTCCAATCGACCAGGTGCTTCGATAGGTGCGTTTGCCGTGGGAAAAGGGATTATTCAATTTGAGGGGGGCTTTGAATACAGAAAATACAAACACGAAGGATACAACAATTCAACCCTCGACGGAACTATTCTTTTTTTGTCTGCCCGTTGGGGGTTTTTATCTGAGCGTTTGGAATTAACTTATCAAGGTTCATTTATGTTCGATAAATTGACCAATAAAATATCTATTAAAGAAATTGAATTAGAAAGGAAAGGCTTTCTTCAGAATTTCTTGGGAGTAAAATATTTGATTTATGATCCTTTCAAGAAGGAAGAGGAAATAAACGTTTACAGCTGGAATGCAAATAATGGTTTTAAGTTAAAGCATTTGATCCCAGCCGTGTCCATTACTTTAGGCGGTAACTTTATTTTTGGAGAAGATAACCCATACCCTTTTGGAGATGTTTTTAATACATTGTACCGTCCTATTTTTTTTCAAAACCTAAATATCCCAACAGAGAAAGAGCCTTTTTTTTCACTTAGAGGTGTATTGGCAACTCAGTCTCATTTTTTGGGTACTTGGGTCTTTGTAACTAACTTTATTTATGATAGGTATTTAACCGAAAAAACTGCCAAAAGCTACATACTGACTTTGACCCACACTTTTCATCCATTATGGTCTGTTTATCTTGAAAACGAGGGGCTTTTTACTGAGCGATATAATGACCAAATATTCAGGACAGGCGCTGCTTACCTTTTATCTGACAATATACAATTGGAAGGAACTATCGGCGTAAATACAAATAGCTATCCTAGTGCTCTTTTTGTTAATTTAGGGGTTTCGTATCGATTAAATTTCCACAAGGATTTCATCAGTGCTGCTGAAATTGAGTATAAGAAATCCAAGAAGGAAGAAAAAGAATTGAAAAAAACCATGAAGAAAAATAACAAAGCGGAGAAGAAAAGAGCTCGAAAAGCAAAAAGAAATTAGTTAATGAGTAAGGAAAAAATTGAAATAATTGAAATAAACTCTAGAAAAGACATTAGGAGGTTTATAGACTTTTCTTTTAATCTATATTCAAAAAATCCTTATTGGACTCCACCAATCATAATTGAGGAAATTGATACACTGGATAAAAATAAAAACCCAGTTTTTAAAAATGCTACAGGGCATTATTTTTTGGCATTGAAAGAAGGTGTTACTGTAGGCAGAATAGCTGTAATGATTAACTGGATTGAGGTTAGGGAGCTAAAAAAGAAAAAGGTGCGATTTGGTTGGTTTGATGTAATTGATGACATCAACGTCACTGCTGCCCTCATGGAAAAAGTTCATACCATAGGAATTGAAAACAATATGGATTTCATTGAAGGACCCGTTGGATTCTCTAATATGGATAAAGCAGGAATGCTAGTTGAAGGTTTTGAGGAGAGGAACACCATGATAACGTGGTACAATGCACCTTATTATTATGAACATTTCAAAAAATTGGGATACAAAGACCTTGCGGTATGGGTAGAATATGAGATTAAATTAAGTTCCTTTGAAAAATCTCCTGAAAAGGTCAAAAAGTTTTCAAAATTGATGCTCAAGCGCTACCGTCTAAAACCCTTATATTTTAAATCCAAAAGCGATATTGTTCCATATATTGAAAAAATGTTTGTTTTACTGGAACAAACCTATGGAAAACTGCAAACATTTGTACCAATACAGAAATATCAAATAAAGCAATACAAAGAAAAATATTTTCGCTATATACATCCTGAATTTATCAAATGTATTGATAATGAGGAAAATGAATTGGTTGCTTTTTGTATCACTATGCCATCCTTTACCGAGGCATTGAAAAAAGCTAATGGAAGGATGTATCCATTTGGTTTTTTGTATTTCCTAAAAGCGTTGTATTACAATTCTAGGGCTTCTTTTTATCTAATTGGTGTTCATCCAAAATATCAAAAAAAGGGGGTAACTGCGATTATTTTCAATGAGATGCAAAAAACATTTAACAAACAAGGTTACAAAATTGTAGAAACCAATCCTGAGCTAGAAGAAAACAGCTCAATAAAGAATTTATGGAAAAATTATGAGCACCGATTACACAAAAAGAGACTAACTGTAACACAAAAATTAAAAAAGGGAGCTAAGATATAACATCATGGCCCCCAGAATAAAGTTTAATTTATTTATTATTTCAATTCTAATATACAATAAAATTTAAAAATGTTAAGTGAGGGAAGCATCATAGCTCGAGCTACAGGGGTTGGAATTTCCGCAATTAGCTTATTTAGGCTGTCTGGGAATGATGTGATAGATATGGTTTCTAAATGTTTTCATGCAAAATCTGGAAAAAAATTAATAGATCAAAAGAGTCATTCCGTCCATTTGGGAACATTACATCGGAAAGGTAAATCTCTAGACGAGGTGCTAGTAAGTATTTTTAAAGCACCTAATTCTTACACTGGGGAAAATTTAGTTGAAATTTCTTGTCATGGATCCAATTATATTCAGGAGGAGGTTTTAAGGCTTTTTGTTGAACAAGGTGCTTATCATGCCAAAGCTGGTGAATTTACACTCAGGGCATTTTTAAATAAAAAAATTGATTTAAGTCAGGCAGAGGCTGTAGCCGATCTTATCGTATCCGAATCTAAAGCAGCTCATGAGGTCGCTTTCAACCAAATGAGAGGTGGATATACCAAAGAAATCTCTTTGCTTAGACAAAATTTATTGGATTTTGCATCGTTAATTACTTTAGAACTCGATTTTGCTGAGGAAGATGTTGCTTTTGCAGACCGAAAGGCATTGAAGAATTTACTTTTGGAAATTCAATCAAAAATTAAATCACTGCTCGATTCGTTTCAATTCGGTAGTGTAATCAAAAATGGGGTTCCAGTAGCTATAGTAGGTAAGCCAAATGCTGGGAAATCATCTCTCCTCAATGTTCTTATGAATGAAGATCGTGCCATCGTTTCAGATATTCCTGGTACCACAAGAGATACAATCGAAGATACTTTAACACTATCTGGAATTCTTTATAGATTTATTGATACTGCTGGACTAAGAGAGACCAAAGATCAGATTGAGGCCGTGGGTGTAGCTAAAACAAAAGAAAAAATTGATCTCGCTAAAGTAATCATCTATCTTTTTGATACTAACGATACTTCACTCCCAGAGATCATTGATGCAATCAATGAATTTAAAAGAGAAGGTTTGATCATCATTTTGGTTGAAAATAAAATTGATTTAAATAAAGAAAGTGGTCTGTCCTCATTAGCGCAGAAACTAATAAATAGTTCTGAGGAAATCCCTTATGATGCTCTATGCAGCTTATCCACTTTTGATACTGATAGTATAGAAGACCTTAAAAATATACTTGTTGACAAAGTTAATTGTATTTCTACAAACGTAGATGCAGTGGTTTCAAATGCGAGACATTTTGAAGCATTGCAAAATGCATCAAAGTCAATTTCAAAGATAAGTTCGGGGTTGGAAACTGATTTAAGTGGTGATCTACTTATTGTGGACAT
>CENP01238304.1_pt1 | contig 19808 bp, 16 predicted proteins | sample 361281 | NCBI WGS metagenome assembly CENP01 (sample SAMEA2591122, study PRJEB7988) | marine metagenome | biome: marine biome (ENVO:00000447); feature: deep chlorophyll maximum layer (ENVO:xxxxxxxx); material: saline water (ENVO:00002010), including plankton (ENVO:xxxxxxxx) | depth 70 m | reverse complement strand
TCACGCAGGGGGTCGCGGGTTCGAGTCCCGTCCAGACCGCTTAAAAACCCTCTTTACTGAGGGTTTCTTTTTTATAAAAGATATCTAATCAACTTTGGTAAATATATTAAGTCAAAAATAATAGCAACTATTGCAGAAATTATAGTTAGTAACCCTAATTGACTTATTGAATTAAACTCAGAAAAAAGAAGAGGAATTAATGTTACTATTATAATCATAGTAGTTTTAATAACTGCTCTTCCAGTAATTCTTACAGATTTATCAATAGCTTCTTTCTTGTTTAAACCTCTAAGAATATTAAATCTATAAGAAGTTATTATATGAATAGAATCATCAACAATTAATCCAAATATAATTGCAAAAATAAAGGCATTAGATAAACTAAAATAAAAGCTTCCTAGACTCATTATTCCAACGCAAACAAAAATTGGAAATGTGTTAGGAATTAGAATAATTAGTAAATATTTAAAATTAAAACTGGAAATAATCAAGAATAATAAACAAATTGTTAAAACAGCAATCATCAAACCAAAAAGTATCTCCAATGTAATTTTGTCACTTAGTTTATCAAACAGATAACCATTTCCTTTTATTTGAATTTTGATATTTAAGTCGTTAGCTGCTTTCTTAATTTTATTCACAAGAACTAAACTTTTTTTTGATCCAATATCAGGCATCCTACTTTTTATGCTAATTTGTTTCTCCTCCAGTTCTTGTAAATAATTTTCATTTAGAGACTTTAAATTTTTAAATGATCCAAAAAGAGAATAATCAATTGTGAATCCCATTGATTTTATTTCATTTTCAAATTTAATCACACTGTCAATTTCTAAATCATCCTTTATTTCAACATTAAAAGATACTTCTTTGTAGCCTCCGAAATTCTTATCGAAAAACTGCATTTCTTTATAAAGATCAGAGGACTTATTAAATTCGTCATTTATATAATTATTAATTTCAAAATAATTTATTCCAAAAAGACATAAAAAGGACATTAGTAAAATGAGCGGGATAGATTTTTTACTATTTTGAAATTTAATAAATTTAGAAATCAGATTATCTATATTTTTATTTAATGATTTTTTACCATTTATAATATGTAGATTCAACTCTATACATATTGCATAAGTTACAAGAATAATAAAAAGAGAGATTAAGATTCCGATGGTAGTGATTACACCTAATCTTAAAATTGGTAAAACATTAGAAAAACAAAAACTTAAAAATCCTATTGCTGTGGTAACTGAAGTTAAAGCAACAGGTTTTCCAATATTATTGATCTGATATTTAAAATATTCAAATTTAGATTTTTTAGCATCATCACTTTCATTAACTAAATGCATAAAATCCGATATACAAACAATAAACAATATAGCCGGCATAATAATCATCACAAGTTCAATTCCTCCAAAAAGTAGTTGAGATATCATGAACCCTATAGTAATACTAAACAAGACACTTATTATAACAATGGAAACAAATTTTATATTTCTAGAAAAAAACCAAAGTATCACACAACATAAAAAAGCACTAAAAAAAGTGATATAAAGAAGCTCTTTAATAACTTTATCCTTAATGTAAAGCTCCCCTTTTACTTGACTTGTGATATAAATAGATGAAGCTTTTAGTGTGTTAAATTTATATTCAAGATTTGTAATAAACTTTTTATTAAAATCTTCTCCTAAATCAGATTTTAATAGAATTATATAAAATATTTTTTTTTGATCTTTTGAAACAAATAAACTTTCTCTCTTTTTTATTTTTTTAATGAAATCATCAAAATCTTCTTTGTTTTCTATTTTTTTGTTGCTTCCAAAAGGAGCTAAAAAATTTATATCTAATAATGAAATATCATTAAAAACACTCTGGCTTAATTTGATATTTTTATTTTCTAATAGCTCGTTATGTAATGACTGAAGTTTAATTACATCTTCAAATTGAATATTTTTATTAAATTCGACTCCAACTAAAAAAAGATTACTAGAATCTATATTTTTGTTTTTTTCTAATTCTATATCATTAGCGTACTGTAATATTCTATCAGAATCATAAAATATTTTAGGATTTTGTAATGTAAAAATTGAAAAAATAAAGCTTAATATTATTATCGATAATAGTTTGAACTTGTGGTTCCAGACGAATTTTATCACTTTTTTTACTATTTACAGGAAATTACAGACAGAATAAAATGTCTTTATTATTTTAAAAACTTTTTTAAATAAAATAATTCTTTAATACAATTTTCCAAATCATCTCTTTTTAATATGGGGACTCAATATTTATTGATTTTAAATGTATTTTATGTTTTTTTAATCTTTGATTGTAATCCTCCCATTTTCTAAGGTCTTTTGATGTCCACCCAACTTCTGAATGACCCAATAATCTTGGAAAGACTAGATAAGATAATTCGTCAAAAGAACTAACTGTTTCTGTCCAAACAGGAGCTTCAATACCTAGAATTTCAATTTCATTTAAATTTAATTTGGTTGATAGAATTTTTGGATCCCATTCATATGCATTTCTAACTGATGAATATCCAGCCCAGGAAAGACCATATTTACTTAAACTATCATATTTCATATCAAGATATGTTTTACTGGCTGGTGAATAGATTATTTTTTTACTTTTTTTAATAGCCATAAAATCACTTCCTTCATTCCATAATTGATTAATTTCTCCTGTTTTAACATTATTATCCCATGTGATGGGTGTTTTATTATTCTTTTGAACATATGAAAAAACAGAATCAATTATTTGAATAAAATCTTCGTCTGAAGTTACATAAGATTCATCACCCCCAACATGAAAATACGGACCTTTTGTTAAAAGAGAAATTTCATCTACTACATCTTCTAAAAATTTATATGTTACTTTCTTTTGTGCACAAAGTGAACTAAATCCAACTTCTATTCCAGTATAAATATTAGGGCTTATACCATTACAATTTAATTCTGCATATGAAGCTAATGCAGCATTTGTGTGTCCAGGTACATCAATTTCAGGTATTATTGTAATAAACTTTTCATGCGCATAATTAACTAGTTCTTTATATTCAGTCTGAGTAAAGAATCCACCATCTGTGCCTCCTACTTCTTTTGCTCCTCCAATAACGGTTAATTGAGGCCATTTTTTTATTTCTATTCGCCAACCTTGATCATCAGTAAGATGAAGGTGAAGAAAGTTAAATTTATATAAGCTTAATATATCGATATAACGTTTAACATCATCAATATCAAAAAAGTGCCTAGCTACATCTAACATCGCACCTCGATACTCATAATTTGTAAAATCATTTATGGTGCCAGTTGCTAGTCTTTTAATATTATTTGTTTTAGAAGAAAAAATTACTACTTGTTTTAGAGTTGTCAATCCTCTATATAAACCTTCTTCAGTATTTGATTTAATAATTATTCCTTTTTCATTAATTTCCAACTGATAAAATTCTTTTGATGTTTCTGAATTATAATCTAAGTCTAAATGTATAGATTTTAATGAATTATTTAAATTAGTATTAATAACTATTTCATTAGAGGTTTGTTGTTCCCAAAAATTTGTGAAATCTTTAAGAGCAGCTTCAATTCTCTCAGATTTAATTTCTGTTTGAATGGAACTTAATTCACTAACAGAAAGAAACAAATTTGAACTTTCAATTACTTGAGGTAAGGGTATAAAAGGAATATTTTCTAATTTTTGATCATAGTTTACTGTATTCGTTGAACAATTGACAAATATTAGAGAGGCAATAATATAGAAGCATTTCATTAATAAGAGGTTAAAAGGTTTGTTATTCAAAATTTAGGATCAAATATTTTAGTCGATTTTTACTTTACAAAAACTCAAGTTAATAAAAAACATTACATTTGTATGTTGTGTGTTGCCAATGGCAACTAAATAAGCTTTCCTATCGGAGGGCTTTTTTTTTAGTCTTCAACTAAAGGTCTTTCAATACTCTCACTGGTAATCTCGATATTAGACTTGTTAGAAGTCAACTTTGTTATGTCTTTATCAATTTTTTTAAATTCTTTGTTACTAACATTATAATGATTTACAACTGTACTTAAACTATTACCTAACTTTTCATGATAGGTTAAATATGCTTTTAAATGATTACCTAATTTCTCAATATTCATTTGAATCTCTTGAATTGACTCTTCAACTTTCATATTGTTTAAGGCTTTACTTGTTACTTGGAGCATAGGGAATAAACTCATAGGTGAAACTATCATAACTTTTTTTTGATATGCATAAGAAACCAGATCTCTCTGATTTATTTTCAATGATCCAACTTTATTATTAAGTAAATCTTGATATAAACCATCTGCAGGAATAAACATGTATGCATAGTCCACAGTTCCTTCATTTGGTCTAATATATTTTGATGTTTCGTCAATTCTATTCTTTATATCATTCTTAAACTTTTTTTCAAGATCATTTAACCTATCTGTATCAGTTTCATCTCCCTCTATCATTTTGTTATAATTATCCAGAGAGAACTTTGCATCGATAGGAATTATAAATTCTCCAACTTTTATTATTGCGTCTACTGCTTCATTATTACTGAAGGAATATTGCATTTGGAAAAGTTCAGGAGGTAATACATTAGCTAAAAGATTTTCTAATTGAATTTCTCCTAAAATTCCTCTTTGTTTTTGGTTTCCAAGAATCTTTTCAAGAGTTTTCATTTGATTTGCAAAAGTTAAAACTTGTTCATTAGTCCCTTTAATTTTCTGGAGTTCTTTTGTAACATTCTCTAGCGCATCAGACATATTTTTTTGATCTTGTTTGGAATCTTTAATCTGATCAGCTAGATTTTTTGCAGATTCTAATTTAAATGCTTCAACAAAATCATCAAGTTTAGACTCGATTTGTTTTTTGTTATCCTGAGAGTTAGACTCGATTTGTTTTTTTAAGAAAAAATAAAGACCAAACAAACAGCCAATAAGAGAAAATATAATTAAAAAATATTCCATTAATTAAATTTAATGAAATCACAATTATAATATGCAATATTTAAAAAAAAACCCTCAGATCTGAGGGTTTTTTTATTGTAATAGGAATTTTATTCAGGAGCAGATTCTGGTTGATAATCGTAATAACCTGCCATTGGATACATAACATGAGCATATGTAGTTCCAGAAAACATTACATATGGAGCACCTGATTCAAAATCAGTAGTCATCCCATCAAGTGAAGAAGGGTTAGCAGGCGTTCTCATTAAATGCGGTCCAGATTCAATCCATTGACCTGGTGTAGATTCTTCCTGAGTCATGACTCCTGCCATAGTATTATCCTCACCCATATCACCATGAAGCATCCAAGCGTAACCATCTTTATCCATTACTGGAATTTCTCCGGCAAAATAAGCTCCAATCCATTTAAATACTTCTGCATCCCCACATAGTGGCATAGCTTCGTGTGCATCAATCCATCCATTTTCCGGATCAGATTGACCTCTAGGATTTGCAGGCAAGCAAGTCCAACCATTATTTCCTTGTCTAAGAAGATTTCCTCCCATATCAGGGGGACCATCAAAAACTGTAGCATCAGCAGCTATATAATCAGGAGCAGCAGTTGAATAAGCCCATATCTGCCATTCAGAAGATGTATGAGGACCTTCAGGCTCACCTGTATTGTCTTGATTTTCGGCTGGCATATTACAACTAGTAATTAAAGCCAGTAATAAAATTGAATATATGTATTTCATGAATAATTTATTTAGTATAAATCTACAGAAAAACAGCTAACATGCCAAAAAATATAAACTGAATGACTAATATATTAGATGATAATTTATACTCTTTGGTTTTAACTGTTTTCAAAAAAATATATTGAAAAATAATTGAAAATATAAACCACCATAAATAATTTGAGAAAGGAACCGGAGATATAACAAACTCCCAATAATCAAGTTTTGGAGCAATTTTTTCAATTAAAAGGTCAAGTAAGACCATTAGAATTGAAGCAAATAATATCTTATTTATTATTTTACCTTTTATTAGTTTATCAGACAAACTACCCGTCGCTATAATTAATAATACCCAGTTAAGTCCTATTACATATGGCACTCCATAAATTTTTGGACCAAGATTAGCTCCATAACTATATTCCCCGAAAAAAAGACCGTAATTAACTCCTAAAATCTCAGTAATTAAACCAAGTGTAAAAATTAGCATCAACCCAATTTTTGATTTTTTGTCAGATAATTCATGATTTAAAATCAATAATAAAAAAGTTAATGTAAGAACATATGGTGAGGTAGATAGGAAAAATTCTTTTTGATCTGATAAAATTCCAAAGAATCCACTGACGTTTATTAACCAAAGAATAAATATTGATAATCTTAAAAATTCTTTATTGTTGGAAAGCCCTATCATTCTATTTAATTAAGTCAGAAACTATTTTTGCTGAGTTTAAACATAGTGGAATTCCACCTCCAGGATGAACACTTCCTCCACAAAAATATAAGTTTTTGATTTTTTTCGAAAAGTTCGGATGTCTAACAAATGCTGACATTAGAGAATTACTTGAGCTACCATATAGAGATCCATATAGAGATAAAGTCTTTATTTCTATATCTTTTGGAGTAAATATCTCTTCCATTTCAATATGGTTTTCTATTGATATGTTTAACGTATGATTTATTTTTTTAACGATATTTTGTTTCAAACTATTTTTAATTTCATCCCAGTTTTGTCCTGAATCATATGGCGAATTGATAAGAATAAACCAATTTTCAGATCCTTTTGGCGCATCATTTTTAACAACTTTAGAAGTTGGACATATGTATATAGTAGGATCTTCATAAACTAATTTTTTATTAAATATGTAGTCAAATTCTTTAGAATTATTTTCACTAAATATAACATTATGTAATTCAAGTTCCTTGAAGGTCCTATTAATATTCCAATAAAAAACAATTGCTGAACTAGAGGGTTCATAGTTGTTTAAATATCTAGGTTTTTTAAAGCCTTTTAATAATTTACTGTAGGTTAAACTTACATCCATATTTGAAACAATGATATCAGCTAAATACTTATGCCTATTTCCCTCTACACCAATGGCTTTATTTTTATGAGTAATAATTTTTTTAATACTTGAATTAAAACTAAACTCCACTCCAAGATCTTTAGCTAAATTATAAATTGACTTAGATATATCAGACAAGCCATTTGATGGCATAAATACTCCAAGATCATGCTCCAGATGCTGTATCATTGACATTATTCCTGAGGTAACATATGGGTTAGATCCATTATAAGTTGCAAATCTATTAAACAATTGAACCAATCTTTTATCATCAAAAGCCTCTTCATTTAATTGGTTTAATGATTTTGAAATATCCAGTCTAGAAAAGTTTAAAACACCTTTTAAAGCAGATAAAGAAAAATAAGTGGATAATTTATGCAGAGACTTTTCTAAAAATATTGTTTTTGTTAATGCAAATTTTATTCTTGACTTTTTTAAATAATTATTTAATCTTTTTGAGTCTATGTTAAACTCTGATTCTATTTCTCTTATTAATTTTTTTTTATCAGAAAATGCGTTGAAAACTTTTCCATCATTCCAAAAATATTTACAACCAACTTCAATTTTTTTGTACTTGAAATAATGATCAATGTTGCGATTAGAAATTTTAAATAGGTCAATTATCAGTTCTGGCATAGTAAATAATTTTGGTCCAAAATCATATCTATACTCACCTAATTTGAATTCAGATAATTTTCCGCCATAAGATTCATTTTTTTCAAATACATGAACATCATAGCCTTTAACTCTAAGCCTAACAGATAACGCAAGACCAGCAATTCCAGATCCAATAATTATAACTTTTTTACTCATTAATTTTTTTAATATATTTTATATTACATCTAACAAAAAGCTCTTCAGAATACCATCTTCTTTTTCTAGCCTTGGTAATAATTTTCATGTGATCTGAATTATTGTAAGCATATAACTTCATTTTTTCTTCAGTCTCCCAAATACTAATTGTTGATTGCTCAATTATTGGTAGTTCACCAACACCTTTATAATATAATGCACCACTATGACTTTTAATTGATCGAGATGCCTTCGAAGTACTTATTAAAAACTCTAATATTTTTTTAAATTTAACTCTTGCTCTTGTTATAATTAGAATTTTTCCACCCTTATAACTACTATCATTTTTAAATGGATTAATTTTATTCCATGAGCCTTTATAATCATAAGGATCAATTTTAATTTCTATCCTTTCATGGCATTTACTTAAAACAGTAGTCATTATTTTATTTTTTTCTAAAAATTTCTTTCTTTCAGAATCATCACTCCAAGATGATATTATAGCATAATTTGCAAAGTCTGGAAAAATACTAAAACCATTTTTTGAACCTGTACCAAGAAGTTTAAAAAACTCTAGACCACTAGATCCAAAAATATTTTTATTGAATGTATAGCTTCCCATTAGCTTAAACATCCAAAACTTATTCTTTTTAAAATAAAGTCGATCAATATAATAGGTCAATTTAAATAAGAGTTTGGTGCTTCAAAATACAAAAAAATCCTCAACATATGCTGAGGATTTTTTGTGGTACCTCCAGGAATCGAACCAGGGACACAAGGATTTTCAGTCCTTTGCTCTACCAACTGAGCTAAGGTACCATAAAGCAAAGGCAAATATATTAATTTTAAATAAAGCCGTGTTGAAATGTTTCTGTAATTTTATTAAAATTTTTGAATGAATTTAGTAATAGATATAGGAAATACTGCAGTTAAATTTTTTTTATTTGAAAAAGATGAGCTTATTGAAACAAAAATTTTAGATGAAAAAATATTCATAGAATCTATAAAATTAATTGACATCAATAAGATAGACAATATTATATGCTCTTCTGTAACTAAAAGTTATAGAGAACAACTTTCTGAGATTTTTAAAAACTCAAGTTTTCATGATCTATCTAATCAGTATTTAAAATTACCTTTCCAAAATAATTATAAGTCTAAAACTACTTTGGGCCAAGATAGGATTGGTCTAATTGCATCAGCTGTTTATAAATATCCTAAGCAAAACTCACTAGTCATTGATATTGGCACCTGTATAACCTATGACTTTGTTGATTCTCAAAATATTTATCATGGAGGAGCAATTTCTCAAGGAATATTAATGAGATATAAAAGTTTCAAAGAGCATACTGCAAACTTACCATTATTAGAATTTCAAAATATTGAAAAAATTATAGGTTCAGACACAAATGAGTCAATCCATATTGGAGTTTGTAGTGGAATTATTGGAGAAATAAAAGAATATATTAAAAACATAGAAAATAGTTACCCTATTTTTAATTTGATCATAACAGGGGGAGACTCAATGTTTTTGTTAAATAAGATAAAAAATGCAATCTTTGCGGATCAAGATTTTTTAGCACAGGGTCTAAACTATATTATAAAATTTAATGAAGTTGAATAAAAAATTTCCTTTAATTGTATCATTCTTAATTTTATCATCATTTGTTTTCTCTCAAACAAATACTGGATCACCTTACTCTCAAAATGAACTTGGGGAATTAAATTTTCTTGGTAATGTTTCTAGTATATCCATGGGGGGGATTGATACAGCAATTGATTCAATAGAATTTAATATAAATAATCCTGCCTCATTGGCTAAGTTAAAAACAACTAATTATTTAATTGGGACTTTTTACAAAACAACAATTATATCTGATGGTATTGCAAAAGATAATATTAATACTGCAAATATAAACTACATTGCCATTGGAATTCCAGTTAAAAAATTTGGTTTTGGTTTTGGGGTACTTCCTTATTCATCTGTAGGTTTTAATCTTCAAACTACAGAAGAATATAATATGTCAAATTCAATAAGTTCAAGACTCTATGGAGCTGACGGAAATATAAATAGAGCTTTCTTATCTATTGGCTTGCCTTTGATTAAGTATTTATCAGTTGGAGCTACATTAAATTATAATTTTGGAAAATTTAACTATGAAAGTTTTAATTTGTTTGAAGAGGTAAACTATGGAATTTTTACTAATAGTAGTTCTGAAATAACAGGATTTTCATATAATTTTTCAACTAATTTATCAATTCCTTTAAAAAGAGACTTAACTATTAATTTATTATATAATATTTATCCTGAAGGAGACTTAAATTCATATAATATTAGATCTCTATACACTTCTAACAACACTTCTTTAAGTCTTGAATCTCTTGGTGATTTCGTTGATGTAAATTTAGATTCAAGAGGTTTAGAGAATACAAAACTTCAATTACCTAAGAAATTCATTTATTCAATTGGATTAGAGAGAAAAAATTCTTGGTTTGTAGGTGTTCAATATGAGGCTAAGCTTTCATCTGGATTTAAAAATGTTTTCTTAAATACACCAAATATCTCTTACAGAGATTCAAATTCAATATCGATAGGGGGGTATTACATACCAGATAGCTCATCTTTAACCAGTTACTGGAAAAGAGTTAAATATAGTATTGGCTTTAAAAATACTGAAAAAAGTATTATTGTAAATAATTTGCCTGTAAATCAATTTAGTTTAAATTTGGGGCTTAGTTTACCGTTATCAGGTCTTTCTAAAGCAAACCTAGGTCTTGAAATTGGTAAAACAGGAAATGATAATAACCTAATTAATGAGAATTATTTTGCTTTGAGATTAGGTGTGTCACTTAATGATATATGGTTTATAAAAAGAAAATATAATTAGACATAAACTCTATGAATTACCTCAAGTTTTTTAGAAATTTATTTTTAATAATTTTTGCCCTTCCTATTTACTCTCAATTAAGTTCAGACGAGTGTATAGAGAAACTATCAATCTTTGCGGAATCAGCTAAAATCAAAAATTATGAAGCCGCATATGAACCATGGAAAATAGTACTTGATAATTGTCCAACTCTAAATGTAGCTACTTATCAATACGGAGAATTAATTCTCAAAGATTTCATAAAAAAATCATCAAATGATGAAGAAAAAAAACGATACCTTGATGAATTGCTCAAAATGTATGACCAATGGGTTGAAAACTTTCCTATTAGAAAAGGTATAAATCAAATTGGTAAAATATATAGTAGCAAAGGTCAGGCAATGCTTGATAATGGTATTTCCGATAAAAGTTTAATTTATGATACATTTGATTATGCATTCAATAATGATCCTAATAGTTTTACAAATCCAAAATCATTAGCGTATTATTTTCAAACAGGATATGATTTATTTAAAACTGGTTCTAAAATTGATCTTGAAACATTATTTGAGAAGTATGAGGAATTAACTGAAAAATTTCAACTTTTAAAAACAGATATTTCGAAGAATATTGATATTATTCTTAATAAAGAAGAGTTAGGCACACCTTTAACTTCAAGGGAAGTAAGAAATAAAAGAATTTATGATACGAATTCAAGAGCAGTTAGTGCTTATTTACAATTAATTGATCAACTCATTGCGAAAGAAGCTACTTGTGATATTTTAATACCATTATATTCTAAAAGCTTCGAAGAAAATAAAAATAATTCATTGTGGATTAGGAGAGCTGCTGGTAGGTTAGATGGAAAAGATTGTTCGGATGATCCATTATTTGTCACACTAGTTGAGCAACTTCACAGTCTCGAACCTTCTGCTGATTCAGCATATTATTTAGGGATATTAAATGATAAACAAGGTAATTCTGAAGATGCATTAAAGTACTATCAAGAATCAGTTTCACTTCAAACAGATAATTATAAAAAGGCTAATATTTTATATAAAATCGCAGTGAAATTTAAAAATGCTGGAAGACGAGTATCAGCTAGAAATTATGCTGAACAGGCTTTATCTTTTCAACCTTCTTTAGGTCAAGCATATCTGCTAATTGCAAATATGTATGCTGACAGCGCAAATGGTTGTGGAGATACTCAGTTTAATAAAAGAGCAGTATTTTGGCTAGCTGCGCAGACTGCAATAAAAGCTGGTAGAGTTGATTCTTCATTAAAAAAGATATCTGATAGAACTGCTGCTGCATTTAATGGTAGAGCTCCATCAAAAACTGATATCTTCACTGAAGGTAATCAAGGTACAAGCATTAGATTTTCTTGCTGGATAGGAAAAAGTGTAAAGGTTCCAAACCTTTAAAATGAAAAGTCCAATTTATTTTCTTTTATTAATAACATTTTCTATATCATGTATAACTGAACCTAATTCAGTAGAGTCTGAAAATATGAAGGTACCAGTCAGTATTGCTAGAGATTTTCAAATGATATATTCAGATTCAACTTTTAAAAAGTCTTATGTATCTGGAAAAATGCATTATGATTTTTCAAACGATCAGTTAAATTATTCAGAATTTTTTGAAAATGTAGAGTTAATAATTTACGATAATGATCGAACATCAAAAATATATTCAGATTATGCAATTGTTTTTAATACACATAAATTTATGGAGTTTAAAGGTAATGTTGAGGTTACTACATCCGATGGTGAATTATTAACTACAAGTCAACTTTTTTATGATACGGAAAATGAATGGTTATTTACTGAGGCTAAGTTTGAGTATATTGATAAAACAAACAAGATAATTGCAAATAGACTTGATTCTAACAGAGACTTTACAGATCTTGTGACTGGAAATTTAACAGGATCAATTAACATTAACGAAAAATGAAGCATTATTTAATTTCTGAAATCATTTATTGGATTATTGCAGTTATTTCCATAATTAGTTTTTTTGAGAACTTTGGAATTAATAGTAATAGAGCATATATTTTTTTAGGATTTTCAATACTTTCAGTATTTATGGCTCTTTTTAGAAGGTATTTTAGGAAGAAATACTCAAATAAAAACTAAATGATAATTATTCTCAGTCTCTTATCATCAGCTTTCTTCTCTGGAATGGAAATAGCCTATGTTTCTTCAAACAGATTGAATCTAGAAATTGAAAAAAATCAAAAAGGGTTAATACCAAAGTTACTTTCAATTATAACTCAAAATCCGTCAAGGTTTATTGCAACCATGTTGATTGGCAATAACTTTGCACTAGTTATTTATGGAATTTTTATGGGGGAATTTATAATGAATAATTTATTGTATTACGATATCTATGTAATGAATGAAATATCTATTGTGTTAATTCAGACTTTAATATCGACATTAGTTATATTATTAGCTGCAGAGTTTATACCTAAAGTGTTATTTCAAATTTATTCTAATATTTCAATGAAGATTTTTGCTTTGCCTGCATATTTTTTTTATACAATATTTTATCCTATAACCAGTTTGGTTACAATTATTTCAAATTTTATTCTACAATCTTTTTTTAAAGTTAATCCAGATGAATCGTCAATGTCTTTTTCTAAATTAGAATTAGAAAATTATATTGAAAATGAAATTGAAAAATCAGATGAAAATTTAGATTCTGAGATAGAAATTTTTCAAAATGCTTTAGAATTATCTGAAATCAAAGCAAGAGATATTATGGTTCCTAGGGCAGAAATAATTGCTTTAGAAGATTCTACATCAATTTTCAAAGTAAAAGATTTATTTATAGAAACAGGATTTTCAAAAATTCCAATTTATAATGATACAATAGATGATATAGTTGGTTATGTTCACTCATTTGATTTTTTAAAAAAACCTTCAAACATTAAGGAATTTATTCTACCTGTTGTATTTGTCCCAGAACCAATGTTGGTCAATGATGTACTAGAAAAATTGACAAGAGAGAGTAAGAGTATTGCTGTTGTAATTGACGAATATGGCGGTACATCTGGAATAATTACTGTTGAAGATATAGTTGAAGAGCTTTTCGGTGAAATAGAAGATGAACATGACACTAATGACCTTCATGAAAAAAAATTGTCAGAGAATATATATGAATTTTCGTCTAGATTAGAGATTGAGTATCTTAACAGAACATATAATTTTAATCTACCTCAATCTGAATCATATGACACTTTAGGAGGTCTTATTGTATTTAACAAGGAAGAAATTCCAAAAATTGGAGATATAATTATAATTGGTTCATACTCTATTGAAATTTTACATGCAACTTCATCTAAAATTGAGAAAGTAGTTCTAAAAAAAATTGACGAACAATAGTATAAATAAATTGTAAATTGTAATTTCGAAAATATTTTAATTATGGCAGTACTAGGACAAATTAGAAAGCGATCAATATTTCTTATTATAGTTATTGGAATGGCTTTATTTGCCTTTGTAATTTCTGGTGTTTTTACCTCAAACGGAGGATTTAGTTCGAATAAACCTATTGGAGAAATTAATGGTGAGGAAATTGATTATGAAATGTTTAACATGATGGTTGAACAAGCCCAGAATGTTTATGGATTAAGTACAATTAACGCAGTAAACTTTGCATGGAATCAAGGATTACAAAACCAAACTCTAATTCAAGAGCTTGAAAAACTTGGAATTGATGCTGGTAAAGATCAGCTTGAACAAATTATTTCTGAAAATCAATCTATAGTAATGAATCCATTATTTCAAAATGAAATTGGTCTTTTTGACTTTAATAAATTTACAAATTATATTTCGCAACTAAAGTCTTCAAACCCTTCAATGTACAATCAATGGAGACTTCAAGAACAGGACATTATTTCATTAGCTAAACAGAAAATTTATTTTGATTTAATAAAGTCTAGTGTAATATATACAAATGTAGAGTCTAATATTCAATATCATTTAGAAAATGATAAAGTCAATATTGAATATTTAAGAATACCCTATGATATGATTCCTGATTCAATTTTTCAGATTAAAGACTCTGAAATTTTATCATATTTGAAGAATAATAGGGAGTTATTTGAAATTGGTGAATTTAGAAAATTAGAATATATATATATTCCAGATGTTGCATCTAGTCTTGATTTAAATAATATAAGATCTGATCTAGAACAAATCAGAGATGGTTTTTCTCAAATGAATCGGGTCACAAATAATATTGAAGAAATTCCTGGATTTGATGATGTAGAGGATTATTCTGAATATATTGAGATTTATTCTGATGTAGCTTGGGATTCTATATATAAATCTAAACAAGAACTTACAAGTGATTTCTCTGATATTTTATTTGGTTTGAATGTTGGTGAAGTTTTTGGGCCCTACAGAGATGGAAACTTGTTTAAAATTTCAAGAATGATTGATAAAAAAAGGGATGGAAATATCAATAAGGTTTTGATTGCAGATTTAGTTAAAGAAATATCTCCATCTAATGAATCTTCGAACTTAAGTTATAGAATTGCTTCTCAGGCTGAGTTTGATGCTAATAACGATTTGCCTCTGAATAATGATAACTCATTATCTATTAGTTCTTACGACTCATTTGAAGATTTTGACCCTGGCTTACCTGCTCTCTCAAACTCAAGACAAGTTATTAAATGGTTACATGAAGATCAAACTAGAGTTGGGGATGTTAAAAGGTTCACACTTAGTGAAGGATATTTAGTAGCTAAAGCATTAAGTTTTAATAAAAAATCTTTACCTAGTATTGATGAGGTTAGAATGGAAGTTTCGCAGATTCTTTTAAGAGAAAAAAAATATAACTTTTTTACAGATAAAAACAAATCTGAAGATATTGAAACACTTTCTAAAAATTATGATGTTGAACTAGAAAGAGCTTCAGCAGTAACTCAATATGACCCAATTTTAGTTGGGGCTGGTGCTGAACCATATATTATCGGATCTGCGTTCTCTTTGGATAATGACGAAACATCTAAAATTCTAAAAGGAAACGAGGGAATATATTTAATAAGGTTAATATCAAAACAAAAGGCTGAAGACATCAACATAGCCTCTGCAATCTCTAACTCATTAAGTGATCAAGAAGTTCAGAGAATATCAACTTTAATTCCTGAAGTACTAGAATCAAAGGCAGAAATAGTTGATAACAGAAGTTTTTATTATTAGGCTAATAGCTCTTGATATTTAAAAATGGTATTATATCCTTTACTTCTAAAATAACTTGAAGGGTCATCTTGACTTATAGTTAATATAAAATCGCCTCCCCAAGCTCCTAAACTTTTTATTTCACCCTCAAAATCTTTAAATAGAATATCTTTAATTGGTTTCTTTGAAATTAATTTTGATATAATTTTTTCATGAGAAGATATTAAGTCGATAAATTCAATTTCATTTTTACAATTAGAAATTCTTAATGTTATATCAGATATTTCACTTAATATTAAATTTGAAGGTTTCAAACTTTTATATCTCTTTATTTCAGCTAAAGAACTCTGTTTTTTATTTAAAAAAACAAAATATATTTTGTTTTTAAATATTGGATTGAAATTAGTCTCTTTAATTGTTCTTTCAGCTTTTTTTATCTTATACAATATCGGTGAATTAGAATTTGCACATGCAATATCATAACCACTCCCTTTAAAAATTTTACTATTAATTGTGTATGGGTCAACATTAGCAAGTTTTGAAAGATTTGAAATTAGTGTTGATGATGATCCTAACCCCCAATTTTTATCAAATGTTAATTTTGTTGAAATTTTTGAGCCAGTTTTCGTCAAAAAAGATGGATTATACTCCTTAATTAAACTTATTATTTTTACTAACCTATTTGAAATTTCATTTGAAGTTGTTTCTTCAACATTTAAATTTTTTATAGATATTTTGCATTCAAACCACACCTTATCGTCACGGTTTTTGCTCTTCCAATTAATAAATTTTGTTGAGTTTTCGGAAACATCTAAGTATTGGCCAAATTTTGAGGGAATAGCTAGAGATAAAGCCCCATTTAAAACAGCATATTCACCTGTAATTAGAAGTTTACCATTACTGTAGAATTTCATTTGAATTAATTTTTATTAAGAAATTCAGATACTGATTGGCTATTAATTTCTTTATTTTTAAAATATTGTTCTGCACTTTTTATTTGATCCTTACTTGCTTTATTCTTATTTAAAAGATTGATAAGATGCATTTTCATATGGCCCTTTTGAATTCCTGTAGTTACTAATGATTTGACAGCTGCATAGTTCTGAGCAAGACCAACAGAACATATTATTTTCATAAGATCTTCAGAAGATGGGTTACCCAATAATTTAAGAGATAATTTTACCATAGGATGTAGATCTGTAATACCCCCAACTGTCCCTACTGAAATAGGAACTTTGAGACTGATTTTAAATTTATTATCAATGATTAAGCACTCAGATAAACTTTTATAGTTCCCAGATGAAGAAGCAAATGCGTGAATTCCAGCATCAACTGCCCTAAAATCGTTTCCTGTTGAAATTAAAACTGCGTCAATTCCATTCATTATTCCTTTGTTATGTGTTACAGCTCTACCTACATCAACTTTAGCTATATCAAAAGCATTTTTAAATTTAATGGCAAATTCTTCTTTAGAGTAATTATCAAAATTTTCTAACTCGTTTATTTTACATTCAGCTGATGCTTCAACAATACAATTAGGAGTATAATTTGATAAAATTGACATTATTATTCTTGTTTTCTTTTCTGACTCATTAAAGTAATCTGACTCATGAATTAGTTTTTCAAAGGTTTTTGAGATTACTTCTAAACAAGAGTTAATAAAATTAGCTCCCATAGAATCTATTGTAATAAAATCAATAGATAATTGAAAATATGAATTCAATTCACCAGATTTGTCAATTAGTTTGATTTTATTAATTCCACCACCTCTCTCTCTCATTTTTTTAGTAATTCTATCCGTTGACTCAATTAGTTTTAATTCATTTTTATCTATAAACTTTTTAAGTTTTTTAATATTTCCATTATACATGAAATGAATTTGCCCATTCTTTAAATTGTTAATTACCTTTGATTTAAAGCCTCCTCTTTCAAACCAAAATTTTGACGATTTTGATAGAGCAGCTATAACAGAACTTTCTTCGGTGACCAATGGAACACAATAATTTTTATCATTTATTAAAAAATTTGGAGATACAGAGTAGGGGAGATTAAAATTTGAGATAACATTTTCTGAAAATGAATTATGTAGAGATTGAATTTTCTTATCATCAATCAAATAATTATTTAATATACTTTCAAATTCATCTGACTTATCTAGAAAATTTCTACTAATCCAACTTATTTTCTCATCTCTTGAAAGTTTGGAAAAACCAATTATTTTATCTGGCATAATTTTCTTTACTTTATGTAAATATAAGTGAAATCAATCTCAATTAAATTTTAGTTAATACTAACTATGGAAAAACTAAATATCTTTAATGGTGATGAAATAAATCAACGTACAATTTTAGGCCACCCTTCAGGTCTTTTTACACTTTTTTTTACAGAGATGTGGGAGAGATTCTCTTATTATGGTATGCGAGCAATTCTTGTATTATTTCTTATTTCATCCATTGAAAACCAAGGATGGGGATGGGATAGAGCTGAGGCACTTAAATTATACGCTTTATATACTGGTTTAGTTTATGTTACTCCAATTTTTGGGGGATTAATTGCAGATAGATTAATTGGCTATAGAAAAGCTATTGTAGCTGGAGCATTTTTAATGACTCTTGGACATGCAGCTATGGCACTTGAAGTATTTTATGATTTTTATTTATACGTTGGACTATCGTTACTTATACTAGGTAATGGTCTTTTTAAGCCCAATATAAGTTCAATTGTTGGTCAGATGTATAAGGATGAAGGAAAAATTAAAGATGCAGCATATACAATTTTCTACATGGGAATAAATGCTGGTGCATTTCTTGGCATACTCTTATGTGGTTATATCGGTGAAAATGTTAATTGGCATCTTGGATTTGGATTGGCTGGAATATTTATGCTTTTTGGTATGCTTCAATTTCACTTTGGTCAGAAAATTTTTGGAAATATTGGTTTAAAACCCTCAATAGAAAAGGAAAAAATTGATATAAATGAAAAGAAAGTATCAAAAAACATTATTGTAGATAGGTTAATTGTAATAGGAATATTTTCTTTTGTAACTATATTTTTCTGGTGGGGTTTTGAGCAAGCTGGTGGTAGTATGACAATTTTTGCAAATGATTATACAGATAGAAATTTATTAGGAACAGGCGCTTTAGTATTTAAAATAGTTAATACACTGTTAACCATTGTCCCAATGATTATTTTAACTTTTATACTTTATCTATTATTTAAAAATACTTTTAAAAAGTATGCGATTTCAAATATTTTTCTTGCTACAAGTTTTGTTATTATTTGGGGAATAGTTGTATGGATGTTATATAGAGAATTTCTTGAAGATGCAACAGAAGTTCCTGCCTCATGGTTTGCAATTTTAAATTCCTTTTTTATTATTGTATTTGCTCCAGTTCTTTCAAGATTATGGCAGTCAAAATATAATCCTCCTGGCCCAGTTAAATTTGGTATTGGATTAATTCTATTATCTTTTGGTTTTGCAATATTAAGTTTTGGATCTATTAATATTCCTCTTGGAGCTTCCACAGCATCCCAAAGCATGATATTCCTTATCTTAGCATATTTATTTCATACTCTAGGAGAGCTTTGTGTTTCACCTGTTGGATTATCCTATGTAAGCAAGCTTGCACCTAAAAAAATTGTAGGACTAATGTTTGCAGTATGGTTACTATCAAGTGCTATAGCTAATTATCTTGCTGGAATAACAGGTAGTTATATTGACCCTATTGTAGAAGATTATGGAATGTCAATCTTCTTTTTACTGTTTACAATTCTTCCAGCTTCAGTGGGATTGTTAATGATTCTTGCAAATAAGAAAATTGTAAAAATGATGCATGGAATAGAATAACTTTTTTTAAGATTTAATTATTGAATTGGCTATATTATGGGATGTATTATTTAATGAAAGCATAGAATATATTTTAGAGTAATGATC
>CENP01012214.1_pt1 | contig 19818 bp, 19 predicted proteins | sample 361281 | NCBI WGS metagenome assembly CENP01 (sample SAMEA2591122, study PRJEB7988) | marine metagenome | biome: marine biome (ENVO:00000447); feature: deep chlorophyll maximum layer (ENVO:xxxxxxxx); material: saline water (ENVO:00002010), including plankton (ENVO:xxxxxxxx) | depth 70 m | reverse complement strand
CTGCTTATTGTTTTTCTAATTAATAGCTGCGATAGTAATAAAAGGAGCGTTAAGACCATGGATAATGGATTGGTGATTGAAGACTTGGTTGTTGGAGAAGGAGAGGGAGCAAAAGACTATAATAAAGTTGTTGTGAATTATACAGGTACATTAGAAGATGGTTCCATTTTTGATTCTTCATTAAAGCCTGGCCGTGACCCATTCACATTCACGCTTGGAGTCGGATCAGTTATAAAAGGCTGGGATCAAGGGGTGAAGGACATGAAAGTTGGAGGGAAACGAAAATTAACTATTCCACCTGAGCTAGGCTATGGTGATAGAGGTGCAGGCAATGTCATTCCACCAGGCGCAACCTTGATATTTGAAGTAGAACTTTTAGAAATTGAAGCCTATTGATTAAATAGGTCTTATAAACCAATTATAATTTGAGCAAGTAAATTTATATCAATGTCATCAATACTTCGATCTTTATTGATGTCGAATCTGAACAAGTGATAAATATCTAGAATAGACGCCTCTTGGCTCACATAATCAGCGATCAGGCTTATATCCATGACATCCAGTGTGTTATCTAAATTTGTGTCACCAGTTATTAAGTTTGTATCAAAATTCCAATTTGATTTCGTTACTCTGTAGCAATGAACTGATTCTGGATATTGAATATCAAGTACAATGTTCTTATCGAAATCTACCTCTGTAAAGACACCACCTTCTTCGGCGAGCCTTCCCCAATTAATCAAAGTATTATTATTTGGTAACCTTTGGATACTGCCCATTGAAAGTCCAACATATCCATTAGGATGAGAAAAATCCCATACGAGTTCTGCAGTTTTTTCACCTTCGTTTAATTGGTATTCTAGAGCTCTTGATATTGGTGGTTCATGGTCATTGCCATTATCAAATACGAGAATATTACCATTTTCAATTCTTCTCACATCATGTTGCCTGCTGAATCCGTTATAAGGATCATTTATGATGCTGAACTCATTATTTGGACCGCCGAGTATCCAAATTATTTGACCACTATATCGATCAATTTTTATCACCTCACTGCTTCTTCTGTTTGATATGATTATATTGGAATCTATATCGACATCAATGCTATTGCCATGCATCCAGTGTATTACATTATCCGCAAGTTCAAGGTGCTGATAGTTTGCTATGTCTAGATGTTCCCAAGCGTGCCACTCAAAAATAAGATTTTTATCTGAATCAAATTCTTGGATGACCAATGTGATCACAACTGCATCGGTTAGTCCACCAGGGTCTATTCCGCTCATATCAACTGTGATTGAATCATATGCTTGAAGAATATAGCCGCCATCATCGAGTAATTGTAGATCGTGAAAATCTGCATAATACCCATTTGCACATTCTAGCGTATCTATTTCATTCATATATTCATTTAATATGATCCATGAATTATTTTCACCATTAAAATAAGATAAGTTTTCTTGATTGACCTTAAAATCAAGTCCAAGGTGGGCAGAGTTAACAACCCAGGCAGGATTAATTAATGTATCAATTATTGCCATATATCTGGGGTAAGAACGTGTTGTATGTACAAATATATTTGCTGGGTATGGATCATTGTTTACAAATACCTCAAAATCCAAATAGTTCATATTTCTTGAAAACACACTAGAGTTCAACGTAATTAGAAACATCGCTGAAACAGCGATAGCATATATATTTTTGCTAATTTTTCTAAAAATATTTTGTGAGGATATAAATGTCATTATTTAATATGAATATTAACTTTTATTTAAAGATAAGAATTTGAGCACTTTACGATTTTACATCATTATGGTGTAAAATTTTGTCATAATTTTATATAATTGATTGCTGCCACCGTAACTCAGTTGGTAGAGTAGTTCATTCGTAATGAACAAGTCGCTGGTTCGAATCCAGTCGGTGGCTCTATACTAGTTTCTTGATTTTTGGTAATATTTTGCGGTCCTCCATGCGCCATATATTTCTCCTAAATATACATATGTTGCCACAATGGCTAGGGAAGGGCCAGCGACAGTTCGTTCATCTTTTATCGCGAAATAAGCTGAGCTACTTGTCAAATAAAATGTCCAAAGACCTATAAGCCCATCAAAAAATCTTCCTGAATAAATCCGACCTGAACCAGGGATAATTGAAGATAATAATGCAGCATAAAAAGGAGATGGATATTTTGTGATTGATTGCGTTTGTGCTATTGGATCAATTAATCTACCCTCTAACTCATCAAATGGACGATCTGTATCTATATGGTAATATATTGCAAAAGGGTTGCATCGAATGACTCTGTCAGATGCAATTACCCCTCCACGTATAAGTCCATATTCACTGATTGCATGGGCACCATAATTTGAGCAACTGGGGTAAAATTGGCAGTTGAAAAAATTAGTATTATATGAAATCCGTTGCCAAGCTGAAATGGGTATTAGACCAAATTTATAAAGGAGGGGAGTTTGATTCGACTTCAATAATGAATCAGCAGGATATTTTGATTGTGCTGTTAGGCAGCTAAATAGGATTACGAGTTCTATATAACGCATTATTAAAATTAATTAGATTTGTCCTAATCATGAACCGGTTCCTTTTCAGATTGATCTTAATATGGAATTACTAATAGATACGTTATTCTCAAACCCTGTGTATATGGCAATTGCAGCTGTACTCACTATCTTGCTGATATATTCATTAATTAAGAAGATCATTAAATGGGTTTTTATGTTTGGAGTATTATTGATCATTTATGTTATTTATTTAAATTATACAGGTCAGGAAGTACCCAAGAATATTGATCAATTAAAAGAATCTGTTTCTGAAAGTGTAGACAGGGTTAAAGAGTCTGCCTCAGAATCAATTAATGAGGCTAAGGAATCTACGCGAAAGATCGTTGAAGAAAAGGTTGATAAAAAACTAGAAGATATTTTAGGGGATTAATTTTTTACTTCAATTAAATTTTTTAGATAAGGTATTGTTGATGTGCTCATGGCTTTGATATTGTAGTTATAATACATTGCTTGCGAGCTCAGCGAGTTCGCTACGCTCGCCTTTTTTTAATGTAATATGGGCAAACAATTCACGTCCTCTCATGCGGCTGATCAGATAAGTGAGCCCATTAGACCTCTTATCTAAGTAAGGGTGGTCAATCTGGTGAATATCACCTGTGAAAATTATTTTCGTTCCTTCTCCAGCTCTTGTAATTACTGTCTTTACTTCATGGGGAGTCAAGTTTTGTGCCTCATCTACAATAAAAAATGACTTTTGTAAACTACGACCACGGATATAAGTAAGTGGGGTAATTAATAATTTATCTTCTTCAAGCATAGCATTTATCCTGAGAGCTCTTTTATCATTATGCTTGAATTGGTGGCGGATCACAGAAAGGTTATCAAATAGTGGCTGCATATACGGGTCTAATTTTGACTGTATATCTCCAGGTAGAAATCCAATATCTCTATTGCTTAGAGGAACTATGGGTCTTGCTAGAAAAATTTGTCGAAATTCTTTTCGTTTTTCAAGTGCTGCGGCTAAAGCCAATAGGGTTTTCCCTGTTCCTGCCTTTCCGGATATTGTAGTTAATTTGATTCGATTATCCAATAGTATGTTCAAAGCGAAGGATTGTTCTGCATTTCTTGGGATTATCCCATAAGCGTTAGGTTTATCAATTTGAACTATCTTTTTATCAAACGGGTCAAAAGATGCTAAAATAGATTTTTGTCCATTCCTTAAAATAAAATTTTCATTTGGATTCGGCATCTCAACTGATTTTATCTCATCAACCTCAACCCCATGTGATTGACATATCAAATCAATATCAGTTGAGCTAACATCCTCAATAAGTGTGATGCCAGAATAGATTTCACTTACGTTATCTACAGCATCAGTGGTATAATCCTCTGCCTCTAGACCCAGAGATCGTGCTTTGAGTCTCATATTTGTATCCTTGGATACTAATATCAAACTCTGTTCAAGATTATCTTGATGAAGTTTATAAGCACAGTTTATAATTCGATTATCTGGGGAATCCTCATTAAATGTTGCCTCTACATCTGGATGCCAATTATGGTTAACGACCACTTTAACCTTTCCCTCAAATTTATCTAATTCTCCATTTTCAGAATTAATTGATAATTCATCTAAGCTTCTAAGAAAATCTCGTGCATTATAGTGTATTTGTTCATTACCACGTTTAAACTGATCTAATTCTTCTAGAACAGAAATAGGTATCACAATATCATTATCTTTAAAGTTTTCAATGCAAGTTGCATCATGCAGGATCACATTTGTATCCAGGACAAATATTTTTTTGTTTGATTCAGACATCTCTTTATGAAATTATTTTTATAAGGAATATTAATCTAGAGGTATTGAGGACGTTTAAACTTAGTGTGCGAAAATTAATATTAGCAATAGAAAGGCAAACTAAAAATTAAGTTGTTCCATAGCTTATGGCATAAATTCAAACATCGCTTCCAAAACCTTATAGAGTAAAAAACTATATACAAATGCTAATGTAAGTAGCGCTGCAGGGGATACTCTAAATTGAACGCGGAATTTGCTGTGCTCCTTTTTTACATCGTAGTATTCAATTAGCATTTCTAAGGTAACTTTGCTTAGATATACACATAAACCATAAAGAGCTAATAAGATCACCTGATCGATAGCAGATAAGGATTTTAGCCATTCGCCTAAACTCATACAATATCCTCGAGTAGCATTTTAAACTCTGTCAAGATAACCGAGGTCGCTCCCCAAACTACTTCACCATCCAGATCATAATAGGGGATTGCTATAGATTGATCAGTTAAGATACCTTTTTTTTTCTTTTTCGTTTTTTTGAGCATTAAGTTTTTAATTGAAGGGGAAAAGATACGATCTACTTCGATGCTATGCATAACGGTTTTGGGTTTCTTTACTGCCCATCCTACAAAAGGAAATATCTTAAATTTTGAAACAGGTACATAGAAAGGTGTCAAAGAACCTAAAATATTAATTTCATCACTGGCAACACCGATTTCTTCATGAGTTTCTCTTACTGCAGCATTTTTATAAGATTCATTATTTTCAATCATGCCTCCTGGTAAAGAAATCTGCCCCTTATGATGTTCCACTATATTGGTACGCCTTGTTAAAAAAAAATGCCATTCATTATCAATTGGGTATAGGAGTATTAATACAGCAGCAGGTTTCTTTTTCTTATTTTCAGTGAAGGTGAAATTCTTCGATTCGATCATCATTATTTTATGGGCTGCCTGTCCTGGCAGTTGTTCACCAAGGCGTTTTGAAAGTCTATTTATAAATAATGGCAACATACACCGAAAAGTTATCCCATTTTTGATTGTTCTGCCCGAAGTTTCGTAGGGGATTACACATGAAATTGAAACATATAATATGGGATTGGAACGGTACTCTTATTGATGATAGATGGCTTTGTGTGGATGCAATCAATAATGGTCTAGTCAATAGAGGACTCTCTTCCATAACAGAAGAAACCTACATGAACGTTTTCACGTTCCCAGTAAAGGATTACTACAAGGATTTAGGATTCGATTTTAAAAAAGAGCCATTTGAAATTGCGGGTGATGAATTTGTTAAGTTTTATGGAGAAAACTTTTATCGCGCAAAGTTACATATGTCAACAAAGTCAGTTTTGGAGAAAATAAGATCCTATGATATCACACAGTCAATTCTCTCTGCTGGTAAGCATGAGTTTTTACTTGAATGGGTAGAAGACCACAAACTAACAGAATACTTTAGCTGGATTAAAGGAATTGATAATCAATATGCTACAGGTAAAATAGAATTGGGCCTATCTTTTATAAATGAATTACCCTATGATAAAGATGAGATCATTATGGTGGGTGATACTCTTCATGACAGCGAGGTTGCTGAGGCCATGAATATAGATTGTCTATTGGTTGACCATGGGCATATAAGTCGTGAGCGATTAGAAAAGACCGATCGAAAAGTTATATCAAATTTAAATCAGGTCTTAGATTCACTGATCTGAAAGATCTGAGACCAGTAGTACATCGAATATATCAATTAGATTATTACCGTCTGCATCTGCTGCAAGGAATTCTTGAGGTTGGAGATCAAAAAGGCCTAGTATATAATTTGAACATAATAGTGCATCCACAACTGTTATGACCCCATCTCCATTAACATCGCCAATCTCATATTCAGTTGAACCATGTTCTAATCCAATTACAGAGAAAGATGTTGTGTTCTCTTGTCCATTTGGGCCATGAACTGTAAGTGAAATTTCATAAACACCTGAATCTTCGCAATAAAGCTCGGGTGTCGAGCCATAGCCAATTATTTCTCCATCAGATTTCCATACCTTTTCACCAACAGGCCCTGTTGACTCATCATAAAAAAAGAAATAATTAGGTGTGGTTATGATAGGGGCGACAACTTTTGGTAATGCTGTTAAAGGATCTAGGTCTCCAATAATTGTATTTTGTATCTGTAACCCAAATGATTCAGGCTGAGGTTCATTAAAAAATAATTGTACATACTCATAGTCATTAGGATAAGATATTGATATAGGATATTGTGAAATCTCCTTAAGACTATCCCATTCAACTAATCCCACATCATCAAACCATGAAAATGCAAACCCTGAATCTGGCACACCACTATTCAGTCTGATATCAAAATAATTTGCACCTTCATCAATTGGTATATCTCCCCAATATTTCTGCCAATTATTAGACCCTGATAGAGAATCACCCACAGACGCTGTAAATAAGCTCTCACCTAATCTACCATTTGCACAACGAACCTCAATTGTAACTTCTTTTCCATTTTCAGTCTTAATAAAACCATGCACTGTGTGTTGATGTTCATTTTTGAAAGGTATACGCTCTTCAAGGTTTGTAACGATATTATCTGGAGAGGAATCGGACCTTATATGTAATAATGCTGCTTCTCCTCTTCGAACGACAGAATCCTGGATCATTTCATTTATACTATTCAAATTCCAAAGAGAGCTTCCTTCATCTTCGAAGTTTTTCATCCAGATTTTTTCTCTTCCTAAGCGATAATGTGTAATTGATGGGTGGCCTGCTAGTATTTGTGATAAGCTACCAGGTTTTGTTAATGGAATTGGGTCTGAATGGAAATATGATTCGCCATTAAGCTCAAATGGTTTATAATTAACTATCCAGGCATTATAATCAACAATGTTAGAGGGCATTGCTAAACTATCAATAATTACATATGCACGTTGATTGTCATTATCTACATGCACAAATGTGCTTAGTTCTTTTGAACGCATAGCAATATAGTCCAGAATATAATTACCTAGATCTCCCTGTGCTGGAACGGTCAGGTAATCATCAATATATACTGGATCTATTGAAAAAGCTATGAAACCAGATTCATCTGCTTCCGCATTCAAGATCATTGATGGATAGGTTTCAGGATAATTAAGGTCAAAAATAAAATTACCTAAAGAATGAGCAATCAGTTTTCCATCGTACACTTCTAAACCTTGAATAATGTGAGGATGGTGGACAATAACAATATCGGCGCCTTCATCTATTGAAAAATGTCTTATGGCCCTATCCCACATTTGTGGTCGATCTAACCTCCATGAGTAATCTTCGGCTTCCATTCCATTTTTCTCCATCATTTGAAAACCGGTCCCACTGGCAGGGTTGGTTCTAAGGTCTGCAAAGTCTTCAATCGGGGTATATGAATCATAACCCGCACCTGGTGAGTAGGAATATTCACTACCTGCATGCATTTCTAATACTATTAGATCTGCAACTTCATCCACTGATTGGATCTGTTGTTTTAAATAATAAGGTGTCATATAAGCAAACCCTGGTTTATTCACCCCAGCATTCAAGTACGGTTGGTAGTTATTATATTGCCCTGTTCGGTCACTTGATGCTAGGAAAGCAATGGTCTGGCCTTTAACTGATTTGAATGCTGGTAGGTAAGCCTCATAACTATTCATACCTGCGCCTGAGTGTATGATGCCTGCCTCACTTAAAATATTTTGTGTCTGGATCATTGCTGGTTCCATATAATCTAGAATATGATTATTTGCTAAAGAGACAACATCAATCCCTGCATAAATCAAACCAGCTATATTTTGAGGTGCAGAGCGAAAGATAATACTTTTTGTCGGGTGAGGATATCCTTGGTCTGAAAGTGGTATTTCAAGATTTGCAACCGTTATATCTGCTGACATACCTAGTAAATGGCGAGTTGGTTCAAAAAGAGCATTCACGCCTTGTGTCGTGATAATACCATCATTTTCTTCAAACCTTCTACCCATCATGATATCGCCAACAAAATTAAATTTTAATGGGAAAGAAGAGTTTCCTTGATCAACTTGGATTGTTGTAGTTGCCCATCCTTGTCGACCTGTTTCATCTTCAACAGTTAAAATAACTGTATAATCATGGTCATCCTCAATGATGTAATCATGGACGGGGTTGGCCTCCTCCGATGATTCCCCATCTCCGAATTCCCAATTGTAAGAAAATGCATATGAGTCAGTGTCCTCAATGGTAGAGTGGAATGAAGCTGTAACTATTTGATTATTACGCTCGTTTCTAAAATTTCTTAAATCAAATCCAATTGAAACAGATGGGTCGATAGGAAGGTCCGGTGTTATATCTCTTACCATGCTAAAGTACACATTCCCAGGAACACTACTCGTGTCATCATGATCGTTTATGAAATGTACCTCATTTAAAACTGATAAAGAATCATACCAAGCAAGCCAATCATCACCAATAGGGAGCCTATATGAATGCCATGATCCAATTTGTCCGACACCTTGATACACAGGTATCCATTCTTCAATATCTAGAGTTTCTTGACCTGAAAATGAGTATCGAATAGAATTTTCCCCGTTTGAAAAGCCAATACCTTGGATTTCAGAAATACTATCGATCTTGGCAAATAACTGTAATATGGTTCCTGAATCTGGCATGAATGGGTCGATCTGTAGAGATTTCCAGCAATTCCCATAAATTTCTAGGGTGGGGCTATTGCCTGGAAATGTATTTGTATAGTCTATTGTAAAGCTGTCTTGATCAATGTCTTCATTTATAATACTTTCTAACGCAATACCATCAGAAAAATATAAAATAGTGTCAGGAGAGCTGTGACCTGGTAAGATATTAGAAACAGACTCTGACCAGGGTCCAGCATTGTTGAAATGATCTATTCCACGAATTTGGAACCACCAAGATCCTGTATTGCTCAGCCCTGATAAAGTTTGATGATCTAATCGCATATATTGAAGTATATCGTAATCTTCAAGATCGAATAAAATTGGATCATTGAAAAGTGTATCCGTATCAGCTTGTATTTGAAAAGTTTTAAAATTTGTATCATAAACAGGTGCCCAATTCATATAAACCTCGTCAGAATTATCTACATTGTAAGCTGCAATAAATTCAATTGAGTCTGGCGCCCCTTGATCACTAACTGTTTCCCAGTGAGTTAAATAGGAATTCAATCCATGGATAAATGGCTGATAATATTCCCTGATCTGAGTAAAGTTTTGTATTCCAGTGGGATATGAACCACTTTGATATATGGAATCATTCGAAATACCAATGCTGTCAAAAAGCATTGGTTTTTCATCTAGTTCAATATGGATCCATGGTTCATAAACAGAAAAGTTGCTGGTCAAATTTTGAAGGTCCACCATTTGCACACCATTCGAAGGGCCTTTTAATTCAGTTGCTAGTGTGATGGGAAACTCAGTTTCTCCATTGTCAAATACGCATTGATCATCATAAAACACTTCGTAGTAATCCGTAACATGTAAAGAGTTTGTATTGCCAAACTGACCTTCATCGATAGGGTACTCTGATGTGAAATTTATTATATCAAAATGATCATCTGTAATATCTCTGATTGGTTTTGTGGTAAATGAGTTTTGCCCTCCAGCTGCAACAATAATTGATTTACGATCTTCGTGAGATTCATTATCGAAGCTATGTATTGCAAAAACAAGAGGCCAATGAGGGTTAATGCCTATTAATGGATGCGCTGCCACTTCCTGAAATTTTTGAAATATTGTATAAGGGTAGCGTGAAGGGTCTGATAAGGACTTACTATTTGAATAATTGCCTACTTCGGTCCATAGAACTTCTCTACCAGCCCCATTGATCATGAATGCAAAGGCATTGGTCTCAAGAAATATATCAATAGCAATATAGGGTGCAATAAAATCATCGCAGGGGTGAGGGACTTGGATGATCACTTGCTCTCTTGTTGATTGAGGATTAATAATATACATTCCCCAGCCATTCCGAAAACTACCGACCACATCATCCAGATCATTATCCAATTGGTTAAGATCAATGAAGTTTGTATCCAATTGCTCTCTAATTATATGGAATATTTGATTGTAAACAGTGTCTTCAAAAACAACCAACTCATAATAGAAAGATTCAATTGAATCCTGAAGTAATGAATCAACAAGCGTTGTATCACCCAAAATAAAACTTGAAAAAATGTCTTCCCAATAACTTAGGATCGGATCGCCAAACTCTAATTTATTGTAATTGCCAAAACCTGTTGTCTGTACATCCAGCCAGTCTGGGCCATAATCATTAAAACCATCGCTTGCTATACCTTCTGTCACGTGGCTCACCCAATTATCATATGATGAACCTGGAGAATGACCTCCTAAAAACTCAGAAAGTTCTCCTGACTCATGAATGATATTCGCGAGCGGAAGACTTATAAAGAGTATATATATAAAATTCCATTTCATTAAAATATATCACTATATGGAACCAAATATATTGTGATATTGATTAATAAATGATTGTTTATGTCAAATTCTTAATTCACAATTATATTCTTAAAACTCTATGCCGAATCCCATTACTGGGATTGTACTGAAATATACTATCTTTCCAATATTGTTATTTACGCGGCTATAAAAATACGTTTCTATGTTTTCTCTATTATACGTATTCCAGACCTCAAAGAATAAAACAAGGTTTGAATGTTTTAGATTATACCTTTTTTCATAATGGATAAAGAGCGAATGATAATCTGGAGTTCTAAATTCGTTGAAATCTTCGAGGTGTAATATTTGTTCATCGGCCAATAATGAAGCATTTAAGTTGATTGGCGTATAGGGTCTTCCCCCAAAATATGACCATCTGATAGAGATCTCCCAGTCTGTATTTGGCCTATATCCACCAACAATATTAAAAATATAACGATAGTTGTGGTTTCTGTTCCGTTTTATTCCGTTATAATCAGTAAATGTAGAATTAAAAATAGATCCTCCAACTAGACCATAAAAGTTTTCAGCCTTCTTTTTTTGTATCAAAATCTCTAATCCATCTGAAATTGCAGACCCACTCGATATAATTCCATTATACATGCGAAGTTCATCAAAAAGAAACGTAGGGTCATTGTGCAGAGTTGCGCCAGGGAGTATAGGACTATTAGTGTATTTTTTTTGATAGGCAGAAAATGAAAGTTTTGTAGATGGTGTGACCATGTGTTCTAGGCTAAGAGAATGCTGATAGGCACTCACACTTTTTAAGTCATTTGAAGTCTCGTTTGCAATATAGATGGGTGGTGGATTTTGATTATACAATCCAGCATTGATTATAAAATTTGTTTTACCTTTGTAAATCTCGTAGTCAAGATTTATTCTTGGAGACCAAAGATTTATTTTTTCATAATTATTGTAATCTAAGCGTAATCCAGCTGAAAAGATCAACCTTGAAAAAAGATTTTGTTTTAGGGTTAAAAATGCTGCGTAGTTAGTGGTGTTAACTACTTTATCAAATTCAATCTTGTTAGCGGGAGATTCGTTGTTTGTAAGTTTTCGATAATAATCATAGGATGTTTCATTTACCCCAGCATCGAAACCAAATTCTATTTTGGTCATTGGCATTAACTTTAAATGAGTTACTTGGCGAAGGTTTTTAACATCTTGATCTTCAATAACATTAAAAACTGATTCTCCTGATCTAATATTTAAAAAATGAGCATCTGATTTTTTTATTGAAGTAGAAATACTTGTATTGGTATATGCTCTGTTCCCCCAAATATGTTTGTAGTTGGCCCCTACTGTATTTTGGTTATTCTTTAACTTCCCATAATCTGATTCTCCAACATCGATTGCACCATCAATATCTCTATCATACAGACTTCCTCCATTCACAATAAGTATTGAAAAAGTATTATAGATATCTGACTTAAACTCTAACTTGGCTTGGAAATCACCATAGGAAGGCATCCCTCCACTAGCATTTATTGCATCAGCTATTATATCAAGATAGCTCATTCTGTAAGATGCGATATATGTAGACCTATCACTTAATGGCCCTTCAATTAAAAAACCAAGACCTCCAACTCCAACAAATCCTTCGCCTTGTATATTGTCTCTATTTCCGGATCGATATGTAATATCGCCAAAACTAGAAAGCTTATTACCATACTTAGATGAGAATCCATTGCTGAAGAAGTCTAGGTTCTCAATCATATCACTATTGATCAATCCAACAGGGCCATTCGATCTTCCATCCGCCTGTTGAAAGTGGGACACGTTTGGAATAGGAATATTATCAATGATAAAACCATTTTCAGTTGGTCCACCGCCTCTCACCATCATATCTTGCCGGTTTTCACCCACACTTGCAACACTTGGTAGGGTATTAATAATTCGGCTGATCTCTTGCCCAGTGCCAGGATATCTTCTTAGTTCATCGCTATTAAATGATACAACCTGATATTCTTTGATCATTGAACGTTCAAAGTATGACTCTTGAACTAGAATATCATTGATTTGAATAACATGGGATTCAAGTTCAATATTTAAAAATTCATAGCCATTGGGCCTTACCCATATATCAGCCTTGTTCTGTGTTTTATAACCCATATAGCTGAACGTAACTGTATAATCACCCATTGGAATTGAATTAATATTAAAATAGCCTTCCTCATCTGAAACCGATCCAATATCAGTTGATTTAAGTGTTATGTTCGCCCCAACTAAAGGCAGCTGATTATCTGCATCGAGGACTCTTCCTTTTAATATGCCTGTCGCTTCAGACTGGCCAATTAACAGGCTGATAAAAATTATTATAAAAGAAAAATACTTTATGCGCATGCAAATGAATATTGTAAATAAAATAAATTATAAAAATCAGATTAAAGCAAAAATCATTCTAATAAAATTACTTTAAATAGACTAATTTTTGAAAACTACTTTTCAAATCAATGTTTAGTCTTATAAAATAAACACCGTTACCAACTTGACGACCCATTTGGTTCTGGCCAACCCATGAAACATAATAATCACCCGGACCCATATTTTCGATTGGTATATCTAATATCCTTTTACCAGAAACATTATAGATAGTTTTTGCATAGCTTTATTTATTTAAGTTAGGTTTACCACTCACGGTAAAACACAACCTTAAATAACTATACTGTTAAATCATAGAAGTACTATACGAGAGGTATTGGGTTAAACTATGGATAATTTTGCACTTTTAAGCTTTATATTGGCAACGGCTGCAGTTGCTTTTTTTACCTACACTATTGTGCAGCGAATGAAAAAGTCAGATAATCCCACTGAGGAGTATTTTACCGGTGGTCGTGCCCTGACCTGGCCTGTTGTAGCAGGATCACTGTTGTTGACAAACCTATCCACTGAACAGCTAGTGGGGCTAAATGGTGATGTCTTTGGTGACAAGGCGCTTGTTGGCGTTGCCTGGGAAGCTCTGGCTGCTTTTGCAATGATAGCAACTGCGCTGATTTTTCTTCCGATATATCTTGCATCTGGTTTTACTACAACTCCAGCGTTTTTAGAAAAAAGGTTTGATAAAACAACGCGTTCTATGGTATCAGGCCTGTTCTTATTCGGATATGTGACAGTCCTTCTGCCAGTGGTCCTTTACACAGGCTCACTTGCCCTGAAGGGGATGTTTGATCTTGAATTTCCAATTTGGATCATCGCCGCTACAATTGGCGTCTTGGGAAGTTCGTATGCGATTTTTGGAGGATTAAAATCAGTTGCTGTTAGTGACACATTAAATGGGGTAGGGTTACTGATTGGTGGTCTAGCTATTCCAGCTCTAGCGCTTGCTAAGCTAGGTGATGGATCTTTTTTTGCAGGTCTTTCAACCCTTTTTAATTCAAAGCCTGAATACCTTGCAGTATTGACCCAAACAAATATTGATGAGAAGGTTATATCCGTTCCCTGGCCTACGCTCTTAACGGGAATGATGTTCATTCAAGTCTTCTACTGGTCAACCAACCAAGTTATCGTTCAGCGTGCTATGGCAGCTAAAAGCCTAGCTGAAGGACAAAAAGGTGTGCTCTTTGCATCAGCCATGAAATTGGTAGGCCCTGTAATGTTATGTCTACCAGGAATTATTGCACTGCATATGACAGATGTTCTAGATATTGAAAAACAAGACCAAGTTTATGGTGCCGTTGTACGCCATGTTCTGCCCAGCTGGTCAATAGGGTTATTTGCAGCTGTTCTCTTAGGCTCAATACTTAGTTCATTCAATAGCGCATTGAATAGCGCATCCACATTATTCAGTCTACAGTTCTACAAAGGATATTTGAATACGCAAGCCACAGATGAGCAGATTGTTGTTACGGGTAAACGTTTTGGTATGATCCTTGCAGTTGTTTCAATCATAATTGCCCCACTTTTAGCGCAGATGACATCAATATTTACTTATCTTCAAAAAGTGAATGGCCTCTACAGTGTTCCGATCATAGGGATTTTCATGTTAGGAATCGCTACAAAGCATGTCCCCGCAATTGCAGCGAAGATCGGTATGGTGGTTGGTATGGCCTCTTATGCATTTTTTACATTTATTAATTTTAAGGATGTGCCAACATTTTTTGCAAACGGCGATGGTGATCTCCACTGGCTGCATGGTTATTTTATAAGTTTTATTCTATCAGTGGGTGTAATGCTGATAATTGGTCAGCAACGACCAAAAAGTGAAGCAGAGATAGCGGCGAGTGAAGAAAGGGAGCCTGCGCCAGTGGATATAACACCATGGAAGCACGCCAAGAATGCGTCCTATGCGATCATGGCCTCAACAGTTGGCATCTATATCTTATTATCGATGATTTCAAACTAATCTATTAATTCAAAAAAATGGATTAAAAAATGAATTAAGTGTTAACAATGATCATAGCCCTTTTGATTCCGGTGCTTTCTTTCGGCCAACAGATCGATGGGTTCAATTCAGTCCCTGATACAAGCTATTGGGATTATGAGGTCTCTGCAAGTGCAGATAGTACTCTTAGTTTTATTAATGCCAGTTATGTAACAGACCCTCTTTCTGAAGGTAGCCATACGCTACAATTAGACTACAGTGCCCACAATATAGAAGGTTGGGGTGGATATGTAAAAATATATCATATGCATCCGGAGCTTGCCAACGGAGGTACGTATGATTGGTCTGGGTATGATTCATTGTCTTTAAGCTATTATGTTTCATCGGCTCAATCAGGAACAAATAATGTTGAGTTAAGACTAAATCTGAGAGATTATTCGGGTGCACTTGATGATACATATACTGGTCTTGGAGAATATTTTTATTCATTTCATAATGTCTTGAGTTCAGAGCCGGGTTGGAATAAGATCACAATGCCACTAGTTCGAAATGATTCTTGGGACGGTGGTGGTTTTAATTTAACAGGATGGTCAGGCGACTCAGATGATGGGCAGTTAGAAATGATGGGGTTGACATAGAAGCCAATGGTGATGTTGGTGGGGTACCGTATACTGTAGGGTGGACAGATGCCGGAGAGTGGTTAGGGTATACTATACAGGATGTAACACCAGGTACCTATGATATTAAGATCAGGGTCGCAGCCCAAAATTCTGTCAGTATGTTTTTTGTGCAATTGAATGGGACTAATCTGGCCGTTGTAGATGTCCCAGGTACTGGCGGATGGTATAATTGGCAGAATGTGGTCATCCCAGACGTTGAGGTTTCAAGCGGTGAGCAATTCTTTAAGATACAGATCGTTCAGGCAGGTTTTAATATAACAAGGATTAAATTTGAATCGTTAGTTTCAGTAGAGGATGAGCCAATTATCGTTAAAAGTTTTCAACTCGGTAATGCTTACCCTAACCTATTCAATCCAAATGTACGCCTATCACTTAATGTAAGTAAAAAAGGGGAACATATAGGTGCGATACATAGTTTAGACGGTAAGATCGTAAAGGAATTCAATTATGGTGTCTTGGAATCTGGAGATCATGTTGTTAAGTGGGATGGTTTAGATAATTATCGAGTCCATGTTCACAGTGGAGTATATTTCTTTAAACTAACAGATTAACAAATAAGTCAAAGTAGAAAGCTTTTACTGGTAAGATAGGTCACTCAGTTTTATCAGTGTTCTATCCTTAGGAAGAAGAATATTTGAATTCAATGAGGAAAAATGATTCAATTGCATATAGATAAGTAAAATAAATAACTTTGGATAATATTACTTTCTTTTAACAAACCAGAAATAATAAAAGGATACAATGATAAACGTGAAATACAAAATATATTTTCTAATTCTAAGCCTCATGATGTTTTCAGGCTGTGATTTTGGTGACAAAAATAATGAACCTTTATCTGATGCAGAATTGATACAAATGATCATCGATGCAAATAAGTTAGAAATAGGTATGATTGATCTACCTGAACAGTCTCTAGAATATATCAATAATGATATTTCATATGATGAAGTTGCATCTTGGATGGCATCTGGTCTAGGATATGAGGTAGAGTTAGTAGGTAATGGTTATAGGTCTGGTGATCGTAATGAATTTTATTTTAATCTTGAAGGAAGGAAGCTTGACCCTGATGATTGGGGAGAAAAACGTTCTGGATGGGATAGAGAAGAGAAAGAAGATTGGCAATGTTTTGATCTTATCTTCCCTGTTACTTTCGAAATGCCTGATGGGTCGACCATTATCGTAGAGACCGATGATGAAGAGGGTTGGTTAGAAATCAAGGCATGGTATAATGGCAATCAAGAAATAGAAGAAAGACCTTCCATCCAATTTCCTGTGGTAATCTTTTTTGACGAAGAATACAGTACCATTAATAGTAATGAAGAATTAAGAGATGCTTATTCTGAATGTCGTCCTGAAAGAAGGAGAAGCTGGGAAGATAGAGACCAAGAACAAGAATGTTTTACTCTGGTCTACCCTGTGTCTTTCACTATGCCTGATGGCTCAACGATTACGGTAGAGAATGATGATGAGGATGGATGGAATGATTTAAAAAGTTGGTATGATGACAATCCAGGTTACGAAGAGGTTATGCCAGAATTTCAGTATCCAGTTGATATTTTATATAGAACAGAAGACGGAGAGTCAACTGTGACTATTAATAATGAAGAAGAAATGGAAGCTGCAAAAAATGAATGCCAGGAAGAATGGCAAGAAGATGAATATGATGAAGACTGTTTTGAATTAGTACTTCCGGTGACCTATATAATGCCTGATGGTTCAACGATATCAGTTGAGAATGAAGAAGGATACATTGAATTGAGAAACTGGTATGAAGAGAATGGAGTTGAAGGCGATGGAGCAGAGCCCACGCTTGAATACCCTGTAGATATTCTATATGAGACAGAAGATGGTGATATGACCATAACCATTAATGACGGAGGAGAGTTAGAAGAAGCATATGCAGAATGTTATGAGGATGACGATCGACCCTAAAACCATTAATAATTCTATATGTTTAACTATAATAAGGTCCTGATAACTTCAGGACTTTATTTTTTAGAGGTAGCTTAAAATGAAACATACACTAAAAGTTATAATCCTTGTATTTCCACTTGTATTGATAGCACAACGATCCAGCTCTCTTAAAGGGCAAAGCGTTAATAATGTAGAATGGACACAATTTAGAGAGAAAATTGAGAGAGCAGTACAACGAGGAGACCTTACCAAGAAAGAAGCGGATGAAAAATATTCTCAATATAGATCAAAGATGTCAGGGAAAAGGAATGTAAGACAGGACCCAGTAATAGTGGAGAATTTTAAGAAGCTTGGTGTTGATGACTTAAATGAACTTAAAAATAATATGCTTGATAAAGGAATCCCTGCAGATCAGTTGGACGCAGTCCTCGGCGGTATGCTTAGATTGGTACATGCAGCAAGAACAGATGGTGATAAATTTGAAATGAATCCGAGAATTGAAACCTATTTTAAAGATCGTCTTGAATTAACTAATTTTCAGATAGAATATCTCATAGATGTTGCGAAAAGCATAGCTAATCTAACTTATTAAAATTTTAAAATGTTAAAAACTGGTGGTCCATTTGTTATTTTAATGATAATAACTATTCTTGGTTGTGAAAATAACGTAGCGGAGGACCAGGTTGATCAATTAGAGGATTGTACAAACGTTGAGACCTATTATTCTGAGTCAGTATTGCCGATCATTGAGCAAAGCTGTACAATCTGCCACTCAGGTAATGCCCCATCAGGTGGGCTTGGACTAGATTCTTATTCGTCTGTCAGAAGTACCATGGCTGCTACGCTTGATCGAGTGAATCGCGAACAGGGTTCAAGCGGTTTTATGCCACAAGGTGGTAACAAACTAACAGATAATGAAATATCTGTTCTTCAAATATTTTTTGAAATGGAATGTGAATGAATAGAACGTTTTTTTTATTGATATTAATAGCACCTTTGATTGCTAAAAATATATTCTATACCAGATCAGGACAGGTTTCTTTTTTTTCATCTACACCTATAGAAGATATCAAGGCCTTAAATGAACAGACTACCTGTGTCCTAAATATGGAAACAGGGGACGTATCATTTCGGATACCTATTCTTGGTTTCAGCTTTAAAAATGGTTTAATGCAAGAACATTTCAATGAGAATTATTTAGAATCAGATATATACCCAGATGCTGGTTTTAAAGGGGTGATAAATAACTGGGATCAGATTACATTAAACGAAGAACCCCAATTAATATCCATAGAAGGCGTCATGACGATTCATGGTGTCAGCAAACAGATAAAAGAAACTGGTAAGATATCTTTTAAAAATGAGAAGGTAAACGGTACGGCGATGTTTAGGGTCATTGTGGCAGACTATGATATACAAGTACCAAAGATCGTTCGTGAGAATATTGCAAAAGTAGTTGATGTGAACGTTAAACTCAGCTTAAAGAAAAAATGATCAGAATACTAATTATAATTATAGGGATTTCAACAACTCTATATGCCCAAGATGATCTTTTAGATCTAATTGATGATGGGTTTGAAAATACATATCCAGTAAATGCTACCTTCAAAGCTAAAAGAATTGTAAATAGTCAATCTATTGAAATGCCTAAACCCAGAATATTAGATTTTATGATACTGCATCGTTTTGGCTCAATGTCTAATGGTGCCTATGACCTATTTGGCATGGATGAAGCTGTGATCAGATTTGATCTAAAATATGGTTTAAGTGATAGAATATCTTTTGGAATAGGCCGTAGTAGTCTAAATAAGACCTTTGATATTTTTACCAAAGTAAAAATTATGAGTCAAAAGACAGGCTATAGATCTTTTCCAATAACATTGGTGTTTTTTTCAAAAATGGAAATAGAGACAATAATAAAAGATATGTCAATGAATGATAGAATTACATATGATTTTCAATTTCTTTTGGCAAAAAAATTGAATCGTTCCCTATCATTACAGTTAATGCCTACCCTAATTCATAGGAACCTGGTAGAAACTAATAGTGATTCCCATGATCTAATATCTATTGGAGTAGGTGGCAGGATGAAAATGACAAAACGTACTTCAGTAAATTTTGAT
>CENP01046617.1_pt1 | contig 19827 bp, 16 predicted proteins | sample 361281 | NCBI WGS metagenome assembly CENP01 (sample SAMEA2591122, study PRJEB7988) | marine metagenome | biome: marine biome (ENVO:00000447); feature: deep chlorophyll maximum layer (ENVO:xxxxxxxx); material: saline water (ENVO:00002010), including plankton (ENVO:xxxxxxxx) | depth 70 m | reverse complement strand
TCTTTATTAGTAACGGTTAAATCATCGCCAACAATTTGACATATATTTCCCAATTTACTATTTAATTCATTCCAGCCATCCCAATCATTCTCATCTAAACCGTCTTCAATTGAAATTATTGGATATTGTTTGACAAGATTTGATAAATAATCAATCATACTGCCGCTTGAGAGTTTTGAATTATCAGATTCTAAATAATAGAAATTTTTATCATAAAATTCACTTGCAGCAACATCTAAAGCAATAAAAATGTCTTTTCCAGGAACGAATGAAGCTTTTGTAATGGCCTCAAGAATTATCTCAATAGCCTCGTGATTTGATCTAAGATTTGGAGCAAAGCCACCTTCATCACCAACAGCAGTTGAAAGACCTCTTTCATTTAACAATATTTTTAAATGGTGAAAAACCTCTACACCCATCTGCATCGAATATGAAAAAGACTCAGCACCAATTGGGAATATCATGAACTCTTGAAAGTCAATATTGTTATTCGCATGACTTCCTCCATTTATGATGTTCATCATTGGAGCTGGCAGAATATGTTCAAACGAACTTTGAAAAGATTTGTAGAAAGATATTTGATTACATTTAGCTGAGGCTCTTGCAAACGCCATTGACACACCCAGAATGGAATTAGCACCTAATCTGCTTTTATTTTCTGTACCATCAATATCAATAAGGAAACTGTCTAATTCAGATTGCTTATCAAAAGATTGCCCATTTAATGCCTGAGCTAATATAGTATTCACATTTTTTACAGCCTGTAAAACTCCATTACCTAAAAACCTCTTTAAATCCCCATCTCTGAGCTCAACAGCTTCATATTCACCTGTTGAAGCACCTGAAGGTACAATTGCACTACCTGCAAATTCATTATCAAGCTCCAAATCAACTTCTATGGTAGGATTCCCCCTAGAATCAAATAGCTCCCTTGCATGTATTTTTGAAATTTTCATTTATTTAATTGGTAAATTAATTTTTACTAGCAATATATACATCAAATAATAACAACACAGTTTACTATTAAAAAATGAAAACAACAGAAAAGAAAGAAAAAGCAATGTTTATTGATTATTGTGGATTTATTGTTAAATTCAAGTAATTAAAAATACAGTGGAAAATATAACCACATACATAAAAGCGAAAGAATTGACTAAAAAGGGGGCAGGGATACCTGCCCCCTTTTTTATCGTCAATTAAACCTAACCAAGGAGGAATCATATGGCTGATTTTACTTCAACCGTATCAGGGATAGCCACTTCAGTAGTTGGCTTAGTTAAAGCACTTATTGTGATGTTTGTTTTTGTAAACATCATTTATTCAACTGGGTTTGACCCTATTGGAGGAATTGTAGACTTAGTTGAGTCCTTTTTAGATGGAGGATTCTCGGGTCTGTTGGCTTTACTAATCTTTGTTTCTTTCGCCTCTTAACCAGTAGAAATTAAAGGGGTTCTTTAAATAGAACCCCTTTCTGCTTTAAAAAAATTAGGAGACAAGAAATGAAAAAGGCCTTTGAAACCGTAACCGCATTTGTCGAAGACGTATCAGCTCTTTTAAGGGGCCTAGTTATGCTTGGCATTGTCGTCGGTATTCTATTTGATGATTATTTTGGCGTAGTTGCTGCTATCGGTGAGCTAATGAGTAAATTTGGTGACGCTGGATTTGCTGGGCTACTTGCATTAATGATCATTGTGTTTTGGTATAACAAAAACTAGTTTTACCAAAAAATATAAAACGCTCCGTCTTATTGCATGGGGCGTTTTATATTTAGTTTATCTTTATTTTTAGGTACTTTCAGTATCTAATAATCAATCTCAAAAATATTTATAAGAGCTATTCGTCATTGTTTAAAACATTATCTTTTTTAATTATACTTTTAAATTTAGTACTCGCTGGAGATCTAGAATCATCTACAGTGCGAGTCATAAATAGAGTTAATAATTCAACAGATGAAATTAAAACTCTCGATAATTTGAGAGGGGTTTATGTATCTGTAAAAGATGTTTCAAGGATTCTATCAAAAAGGAACCCATATATAAATTCTGATAGACTAAAAATTGTAGTTTATCTTGGAAATAATAGGTTAAAAATTTCAGGAAACAGTAGCTTCATACTGGTTGATGAACGTGTTTATCAAATTCCAAATTTTACTATATGGGATAACGAAGATATTTATGTACAGGCGGAAGCTCTTTTTAATTTGATCAAAGAAACAACAATGCCTGGAATAGATTATGATTCTAGGCGAATGGTTTTAGATATCGATATAAAAGAGTTCAACATCACTGGAATAGAAATTAATGAAAAAGCAAACGGAACCGTGCTACGTGTAAAAACCCGTTCTAGTTTTCCAGAGGGAAATATTAGCTCTTTTTTTCATGAAAACGGATGGTTTTATATTACTATAGCTGATGCCCTTGTTGATACAACTGAGCTGAGAAGGAGTGATGCACGTGGCGTTGTTAGAAAAATCACTGCCGATCAGCTTGGAAGCACTGCCCAGATTGCATTTCAGATAAAGACTAAAGTTGAAAGCCATGAGCTTTATCAAGGAAAAGATCCTAGTGAGATTGTTGTTTCACTGAGAACGCCCATGGATAACAGTATTGCGAGAATCAAGGAAGTAAAGGATAGATGGAAACTTGACACTATCGTTCTAGATGCTGGTCACGGAGGTAAGGATCCAGGTACAATGGGACAACGAGGAACAAAAGAAAAAGACATCGCTCTTGATATAACAAAGCGCGTTGGTCTTCTTTTAGAGAAAAATACCAAGCTAAAAGTAGTTTATACCCGTGAAGAAGATGTCTTTATCCCACTTTGGAAAAGAACAAAAATAGCAAATGAATCAAATGGAAAAGTTTTTTTAAGCATACATTTAAACGGGAGCCCTAATAAAGCAGTTTATGGATTTGAAACTTATTTGCTTAGACCTGGAAAAACAGAAGACGCGATCGAGGTTGCCTCTCGCGAAAATGAAGTAATTAAATATGAAGACAGAACTGATAACAGATATAAAGATTTATCTGGTGAGAATCTAATTATGGCAACTATGGCTCAAAGCATATTTATGAGAGAGAGTGAGGAGCTTGCAGCTATGATTCAGGAAGAAATGGCTAAAAAAATTAAATCAAAGAACAGAGGTGTAAAGCAGGCAGGGTTTCATGTTTTAATTGGTGCAAGCATGCCAAATATTTTGGTTGAAGCTGGATATTTAACCAATAGAAATGAAGAAAAAAACCTTAGAAATGCCAAATACCGTCAATCAATCGCAAGCTGTATATACAAAGCAATTGTGAAATTCAGATATTCGAGAGAACAGTATTTAGCTGAAAACTAGTTCGTAAATACCTTTGAGTCTTTAATCAGAGGAATAAAAAATAAAAAAATTATCATATTTATATAACTTAAGAAGGCTTGGAATAAAAACCGGCTTGGATCATACTCTTGACCTATTGGATCAATGCAACAACCCACATAAAAATTTAAATGTAGTTCATATTGCAGGAACAAACGGCAAGGGATCTACATCTTCAATGGTCGCTTCTATTTTAGAGTCAGCTGGTTATAAGGTTGGGCTTTATACATCTCCTCACTTAATAAGGTTTAATGAAAGAATATCTGTAAATGGTGAATGTATTTCTAATAATGAGATAAGATCGTTTATTGATGCATACAAACAAGATATTGATCGGATTTCTTCAACTTTTTTTGAAACAACAACAGTTATGGCGCTTAAGCATTTCGCTAATAAAAAAGTAGATTTTGCTGTTATTGAGGTTGGATTAGGGGGAAGATTAGATTCCACCAATGTTGTTATACCTAAGGTCACAGCAATAACCCCCATTTCTCTAGACCATCGAGATATTTTAGGGGACAACCTGTTGTCAATTGCTAATGAAAAAGCCGGAATAATTAAAAAAAACATCCCTCTTATCTTAGGCTTGCAGGATAAAAGAGTTAAAGCGCATCTTCATAAAATAGCAAAACAAAAGAAGGCACCAGTCGTTGATATTGAAGAGATAAAAGAAATTTCTTTATCTTTAAAGGGTACCCGGTTTAAAATAAAATCAGGTCATTACTTAACACCATTGCTTGGTCATCATCAAGCATATAACTCTGTAACTGCGATTAGAGTTATAAAATCAATTATCCCTAAAATTAATTTTTCAACCATACAGGAAGGTCTGAACAAGACAGTATGGAATGGTCGATTGCAAAAAATATCAAATAATCTCCCATTATATTATGATGTTGCACATAATTCAGCCGGAATATCTGTAATGATTAAAACAATTAAATCAGTATATGGTAAGGTGCCATATGTTGTTTTATGTCTAAAAGGGAATAAAGAGGTTGAGTTAATTTCTAGTGCGCTTAAAAATAAATATGAAAAATTAATTATAACTGGATCACCTAAAATGGAATTAATGGAAGCAAAAGAACTGGCTCAGGCTTTAGCTAAGTATGGATTAAATTACAACATAGAAATAAAAAATGATCCAAATGACGCCTTTAATATTCTCATAGATAGAATTAATTCAACAAATCAGCCTGGTATAATTATGGGTAGTCATTATATTGCCAAAGCAGTTTTTGATAAATTTGGCATTTTTATGTAAAATTGTGTAATATCACCATTAATTATTGATATACGTGTTTATAAAGACCCGAACTAAACCGGGCGTACTCCTCTAAAAATTTTCAAAGTTAGTTCAATTATTTAATTAAGGTTATTTTTTATGAATGTTAGTGAATTACAAAAATTAAGAATTAAAGAGCTCGCAGAGCTCGCTTCGAAGCTCGAAATTGAAAGCTTTTCAGGAATGAATAGGCAAGAGCTTGTTGTTAAAATTATAGAGGCTCAAATTGAAAAAGATGGCGGAGTAACAGCAACTGGTGTTTTAGAAGTTCTTAACGAAGGTTACGGTTTTTTGAGAAGTCCAAATTTTAATTATCTGCCAGGACCAGATGATATTTATGTAAGCCCTTCACAAATAAAACGCTTTGGATTGCGAACGGGTCATGAGGTGTCAGGCCAAATAAGACCACCTAAGTCAAAAGAGAGATTTTATGCACTTCTTAAGGTTGAAGAAATAAATGGAAAAGACCCAGCAGAACTAAAAAAGGCAATACTTTTTGATAACCTAACACCACTTTACCCTGATCATAAATTAAACCTCGAGGTAAACCCAAAAGATTTATCCACCAGAGTGATGGATATGATTTCTCCAGTAGGAAAGGGACAGCGCGGTCTATTAGTTGCGCAACCTAAAACAGGAAAAACAGTATTGATGCAAAAAGTTGCTAATGCAATATCACAAAACCACCCTGAAGTTAAAATGATAATTCTTTTGATCGATGAAAGACCAGAAGAAGTTACCGATATGAAAAGAAATGTTGAAGCTGAAGTTGTTAGTTCTACATTTGATGAAGCTCCACAGCGACATGTTGCAGTAGCAGATATGGTAATTCAAAAAGCTAGACGTATGGTTGAGTTTGGAGAAGATGTGGTAATTCTGCTGGACAGTATAACTAGGCTTGGCAGAGCACATAATGCTGTAATTCCTCATAGTGGAAAAATCTTGTCTGGAGGTGTCGATTCAAATGCAATGAGAAAACCTAAACAGTTTTTTGGTGCAGCGAGAAACACTGAAGAAAGTGGTAGTTTGACTATCCTTGCTACTGCGCTTATTGATACAGGTAGTAGAATGGATGAGGTGATTTTTGAAGAATTCAAAGGTACTGGAAATATGGAGCTCGTGCTTGATAGAAAGTTAAGCGATAGGAGGATTTATCCCTCTTTTGATCTAATAAAATCTGGAACTAGAAAAGAAGAGCTTCTGCTTGATAAGAAGATATTGGCCCGAATGTGGATATTAAGAAAACTTTTAAACGATATGAACGTAATAGAAGCTATGGAATTCATTCAAGACAGAATGAGAAGAACAAAGAATAATGATGAATTTATGGAAACAATGAGCCAATAATTTCAACTTTTCATGACCCTTACTACACCAAAAATCAAATCAGTTACTGTAAAATTAAAAACAGATAGACCTGTTAAAAAAACACCTTACCAAGTAAAAGGCGTTTTAATGAGAAATTTTCCTAATGACGGAATTGTTCCCATGCTTAATGGATCTTATCGAAAAAAATTCCTCTACCCAAGGATTCAGGTTAAAATAGTTGATGAGGAAATCTTATTAGTAGGACTTCATCAAGGCGTTGATCCAATTCTTGCGATTCATGAAAAAATTAATGATTTAAATTTTGGAGATATAACATTTGAAGTTTTAGAAAAAAGTGTTGAAGAAAGTAGTGAGGCATTTTTCTTTTCTTCATCACTACATAGATATAGATTTTTATCTAATTGGGTGGCATTGAATATCAATACTTCAAAAAAATATAATACAAAAGAAGATGAAGAAAAATTGCAATATTTAAATGATCTTATCGCCAAAAATATAGTTTTTATTGCACGAGAAATGGGATTTGAATTAGCAAAATACATTTACTCGAAAATAAATGTTACTGATATCAATCCAATAAAATTAGATCAAAACGGATGGGGGGCATTTGATGGAGAGTTTTATTCAAATATTGTTTTACCAAGTTACATTGGAATTGGAAATGGAATAACGAGAGGGTATGGAACTATTTCTGGTAGCCAATCAAATGATATCCTACAATTTGATAATAAAGAATTTAGATTGCTAAAATCAGAGTCTGAAAATTCGCATTTTTCTACAGAAACTGGAAATTTTTCATCTACACTATTTGAAGTTGATGTTTCAGCTATCCAAAAGCCTGGCATAAGAAAAAATAAAAAGAAAAAAGCTCATCAATCAAAAAAGAAAAAAAAATCTTTTGGTAAAGCAAAAAATTCCCAACTAAAAAAAGAAAAAATAACAAAACAGTCTAGCGACGAACCTGTTAATTACAATTCCTATGAATATCATAAAAAACAACACTCGATTTAATAATGAAACTTGCAGATAGAGTAAACAAAATAAAGCCATCATTCACTCTTGAGATGACTTCCAGAGCTGCAGAACTAAAGTATGCTGGGCATGATGTAATTAGCTTTAGCGCAGGTCAGCCTGACTTCAATACTCCTGATAATATAATTAGTGCAGCTAAATCTGCTATGGATAACGGTCTAACGAAATATACTGCTGGTTCAGGGATGATTGAATTAAGAGATGCGGTTTGTCAAAAAGTTAAGCGTGAAAATAAAATTGATATTTTACCTGAACAGGTTCTTGTGTCAAATGGTGAAAAACAAAGCCTTTATCTAGCCTGCCAGGCATTATTTCAAGAGGGTGATGAGGTTATTATTTTTTCACCATATTGGGTATCTTTCCCTGAGTTTGTTACGCTCTCAGGTGCTAAGCCAATTTTAATTAACACTGAATCAAAAAATAATTTTGAACCAAATCTTGAGGATATTCAAAAAATTGACAATGAAAACGTAAAAGGAATAATCATCAATTCCCCCTCAAATCCAACAGGTGCTGTTTGGAGTGAAGAAAAAATTCTTGAGGTATTAAAAATTTCAGAAGAAAAAAATTGGATAGTAATATCTGATGAGTGTTACGAAAGACTTGTTTTTGATGAACAGATTACTATTAGTCAAAAAATTGCGAACAACAATAATTTAAAAACAGAAATAATAACTTGCATGAGCATGTCGAAAACTTATGCTATGACGGGGTGGAGAATAGGCTATGCATTTGGAAATATTGATATAATCAAAGCAATGTCAAAAATTCAAGGCCAAGCTACTTCATGTGCAAACTCAATTGGACAAGCAGCATCCATAGAGGCACTTGTTGGAGATCAAAGCACCGTTGACAAGATGATAGAAGTGTTCAAGGAGCGCAGAGACTACATGATACAGTTATTAAATAATCTCCCTGAAGTCGATTGCCGTATACCAGGTGGCGCCTTTTATGCATTTCCAAATTTTAATTTTTACATAGGAAAAACATATAAAAATAAAACAATTAATGATTCATTTGATCTATGTGAAATATTTTTAAATGAAGCTTATGTTGCTACGATTCCTGGAGATGGGTTTGGTGCTCCAGGTTATGTAAGGTTCTCTTATGCTGTTGATAAAAAAACTATAAAAAATGGTATAGACAGAATTGAAAAAATAATATTTGAAATAAAATGATAATTTGAGGAAAATAAAATGAAACTAAATATACATCCAGATTACAAACTAGGAACAGTCACATGCTCCTGTGGGTACTCATTTAAAGTGTATAGCACCATGGGTGATCAATCTATTGATATTTGTTCTGAATGTCATCCATTCTACACTGGCAAACAAAAACTTGTAGACACTGCTGGTCGAATTGAAAAGTTTAAAAAGAAGTATAATAGAGCTTAAAGCTAAAATGCTTAAGACAATTTTATTGTTTATAATGAAGCCTACAATTCTTGTAGGTGGACAAGCCGTTATCGAAGGTGTAATGATGCGAGTTCCTGGAGCATATGCTACCGCAGTTAGAGATCCAGAAGGTAAAGTTCATATTGATAGAAAGCCCTTTAAATCTTTAGGTGAAAAATCTTGGTTCTGGAAAAAGCCAATTCTTAGAGGAATGGCAGGACTATATGAATCAATGAAAATGGGAATGGAAACATTGCAATGGTCTGCTGACATAGCCATCCCTGATGAAAAAGATAAACCTAAAAATAAATTCGCAGACTTTTTTTCTTCACTTCTAGCAATAAGCTTAGCAATTACTTTATTCATGGTAGCACCGATGTGGCTTACAACAAAAATAATGGACATCGAAAAAGAGGCATTTATATTTAATCTTACCTCGGGTGCATTTAGAATAAGCTTCTTTGTGCTTTATCTATTTCTTATTTCAAGAATGAGTGATGTTAAAAGACTTTTTCAATATCATGGAGCAGAACATAGGGTTGTATATAATTTTGAATCCGGTAAAGAGATAAACGTACTAAATTCTCAGTCATTCCCAACACAGCACCCGAGATGTGGCACAAGTTTTATGTTTATAGTGCTATTATCAGCAATTGTCGTATTTTCAATAATAGATACTTTTATAATGGAATTTACTGGCGATATAAATCTATTTTCACGCTTAGCTTTTCATTTACCTCTTATACCTTTAGTGGCTGGCATATCATATGAGTTGATTAAAATAAGCTCAAGAAATAATAATTTATTTTTTAGAGCACTTAGAAAACCTGGCCTCTGGCTACAAAATATCACAACGAGAAAACCCGACGATGAAATGATAGAAGTAGCGATCTTAGCAATAAAAAAAGCTTTCGGAGATAAATTAGAAAAAATGTCAGGAAAGAAATATGTTGCTGAAGCAGTTGGATGATTGATAAGCTACAAAATATAATCCTTCATTTTGAAGAGCTTGAAGAACAAATGATTGATCCCGCTCTGATAAATAATCAAAATAAATACAAAGAAGTAACTAGAGAGCACAGAAGACTAACACCTGTTATTGATAAATCAAAAAATTATATTTCAATTACTAAACAAATTGAAGAAGGCGAATCCATTTTAAAAGGGGATGATGAAGAGTTGAAAATTATTGTAAAGGATGAGATCGAAAGTTTAAAGGATAATATTGTAAAAATTGAAGACGAGTTAAAAATTCTCCTCCTTCCCCATGATCCAAATGATGATAAAAATATTATATTAGAAATTAGAGCAGGCACAGGAGGAGACGAAGCTGCTTTATTTGCCGCTGATCTTTATAGATTATATTCTCGCTACTCAGAGCGTAACAAGTGGCAATATCAAGTTATGGAGTCAAGCCCAATTGGCATAGGAGGCTTTAAAGAACTTATCATGTCAATTAATGGTGATGGTGCATATGGAGCCTTGAAATTTGAAAGTGGTGTTCACCGCGTTCAGAGAGTTCCAAAAACAGAAACAAGTGGAAGAGTCCACACATCGGCTGCTACAGTTGCAGTTCTGCCTGAAGCAGAGGAAGCTGATGTGAAAATAGTAGACGCTGAACTCAAAATTGATACATACAGAGCGAGCGGTGCAGGCGGGCAACATGTTAACAAAACTGAGTCAGCTATTAGAATAACTCACCTACCATCCGGCTTAGTAGTTACTTGTCAGGATGAAAGCTCTCAACATAAAAATAAGGCAGCTGCATTAAAAGTTTTGAGATCAAGACTGTTGGCTGCTGAGCAAGAGCAACTAGCTAAAGAAAGAGCAGCTGCACGAAAAGATATGGTTTCAACAGGCGATAGGTCTGCAAAAATAAGAACTTATAATTTCCCACAGGGAAGAATAACTGATCATAGAATAAATTTTACAGCATACAATCTGGATGGTGTTATGGATGGAGATATTAGTGAACTGATAGAAAACTTAAACCTTGCAGATCAGCAGTTAAAGCTATCAGAAGTATCATAAATAATTGCAAGCTATAGTTGATAAAAAAGAGAATTGGAGAATAATTGATTTAATCAATTGGGGGGAGGACTATTTCAATAAAAATGACTTTGAGAGCCCGAAACAGGAAATCGAATGGCTGCTGTGTGATCTTTTAAATTACAAAAGAGTTGACCTATATATAAACTTTGATGAGATAGTTTTACCTATCAAGCTAAAACTTCTTAAAAAGTGGATAAAAAAAAGATTAAAGAGAATGCCCCTACAGTATATAACTGGAAATACGGAATTTTACGGAAAAAAATTTTTTCTCAACAAAGACGTATTGATTCCTCGCCCAGAGACTGAAAGGCTTATCGATATATCTCTAGAGTGTATTAAGCAAATCAATAATCCTAAAATTCTTGAGGTGGGTACAGGATCAGGTTGTATTGCAATTTCATTAGCATTAGAACGAGAAGATGCTCAAATAGTATCTATTGATATATCAGAAAGTGCTCTTGAAAAAGCAAAAGAAAATGCCGAGTATCATAAAACAACAAATGTAAGCTTATCTAAAATTGATATTTTAAATGATTTACCAGGAGGTAAATATGATATGCTAATATCAAATCCACCTTATATTTCATATGATGAAATGCAAAATATAATGGTTGATGTAAAAGATTTTGAGCCTGAGTTAGCGCTAACTGATTTTAAAGACGGGCTCCAGTTCTATGCCAGGCTTTCAGATATTGGCCCATTGCTTATTAAAAAGCATGGTTGGATGATACTTGAGGTTGGCGTAAATGATCACTCAAAAAAAGTTTTGAACTTATTTAAATCGAAAGGATTTAAAGATATTGATTTACTATCTGACTATAACAACAACAAAAGAGTTTTAAGGGTTAAAATTTAAATGAAATCAGAATTTGTACATTTACATAATCACTCTGACTACAGTCTGCTTGACGGTGCTCAGACAGTTCAAACCCTTGTAAACACCATAGATGATTTAGGCATGGACTCTGTAGCGCTTACTGAACATGGTAATCTTTTTAGCGTTATACCTTATTATAAATCTTCAAAAAAAGCTGGAGTAAAACCAATCATTGGCTGTGAAGTATATGTTGCTGTTGGAAGCAGATTTGACAAAAAAACGACAGCTGAAGGAGGATGGGGAAATAATCACCTTGTCCTATTAGCTCAAAATTATACTGGCTACCAAAACCTAATGAAACTAGTAACGCTCGGGTATCTAGAGGGATTCTATTACAGACCAAGAATCGACATAGATTTACTTAAAGAGCATAGCGAGGGGATCATTTGCCTTTCTGGTTGCCTGAAAGGTGAAATACCAGAAAAAATGATAAAAGGTGACTGGGCTGGAGCAAAAAAAGCAGCTCTTCGTTTTTCAGAAATTTTTGATGATCGCTTCTACCTTGAAGTGCAAAATCATGGAATCCCGGAAGAGATACAAAATATTGAAAATATGAAAAAATTAAGTCACGAGCTTAATTTACCAATGGTATGTACCAATGATGCGCACTACGCAAAACATGAGCATTGGGAAGCGCATGATGTTCATATATGTCTCGGAACTGGAAAAGATAGAGATGATCCAAATAGGCTTAGGTATGCAACTCCTGAATTTTATTTTAAAACTCAGGACCAAATGTTTCATATGTTTAAAGATGTACAAGGAGCAATTGAAAATACTAGGAAAATTGCAGATAGCATTGATCTTGAAATTCCAATGGGTGATTATCATTTACCAAATTTCCCAATTCCAAATGATGCAGAAAATTCAAATCCAGATCACTATTTAAAATCTTTATGTGTAAAAGGCGTACAAAATAGATATGGTGATTATACTCCTGAACTTGAAACAAGACTAAATCATGAATTAAATGTAATAAAGAAAATGGGATTTGCAGGATATTTTTTAATCACTGCTGATTTTGTAAAATATGCTAAAGATAATATGATACCAGTTGGACCAGGTCGTGGTTCAGCAGCAGGTAGCTTAGTTTCATACTCTCTGGGTATTACTACCGTAGATCCAATTCGCCATAAGCTTCTATTTGAGAGATTTTTGAACCCTGACAGAATAAGTATGCCTGATATTGACATAGACTTTTGTATTGAAAGGCGCGGGGAGGTAATTGATTATATAAAGAATCAATATGGAGAAAACTCTGTAACTCAAATCATTACTTTTGGAAAAATGAAAGCAAGACAAGTAGTAAGAGATGTTGGAAGAGTTTTGGGTTACTCTTTTGGAGAGACAGATAAGTTAGCAAAGATGATCCCAACCACACTAAATATTACTTTAGAGGAAGCCCTAGATCAAAGTCCTGAGCTTTTAGCAGCCTCAAAAGGAGAGTTCAAAGAATTGTTGGATTATTCTAAAGTTTTAGAGGGAATGAATCGTCATGCATCAATTCATGCTGCAGGCGTTGTAATTGCACCAGGCGAATTGACAGACTATGTGCCTCTGTATAAGTCAACTCAGGGAGATATTACTTCTCAGTACGATATGAAAGGTCTTGAGGAGCTTGGCTTATTGAAGCTTGATTTTCTAGGACTACGCAATCTCACTGTAATTGACAATGCTATAAAGCTAATTAAAGATGGTGGCAATGATATTGATATTGAAAATATTCCATTCGATGATCAGTCGGTATATAAGCTATTCACTAAAGGACTAACCATTGGTGTTTTTCAATTTGAATCATCAGGAATGAGAGAATTTCTAAAGAAGCTTAAGCCAACAGCCATAGAAGATCTAATAGCTATGAATGCACTTTACAGGCCAGGACCAATGAATAACATTGATGATTTTATCAAAAGGAAGCACGGTAAAAAAGAAATACAATATTTGCATCCAAGTATGGAAAACATCCTTGAAGAAACTTACGGGATTATTGTTTATCAAGAGCAGGTAATGCAAATAGCCAACGAGATCGCAGGATTTTCATTGGCTGAGGCAGATATAATGCGCAGAGCCATGGGTAAAAAAATCAAAAAACTAATGGATGAGTTAAAAGTAAAATTTATTGATGGTGCTCAAAAGAAAAATAACATTCAGCCTGAAACCGCTAAGCAAATATATGAATTGATTGAAAAATTTGCTGAATATGGATTTAATAAAAGCCATTCAACAGCATATGCCTACGTTGCATATCAAACCGCTTGGTTAAAAACACACTATCCAGCAGAGTTTATGAGTGCAAACCTAACAAGTGAGATGTCAAATATTGATAGAGTTGTAATACTTATAAATGAGTGTCGAAAGATGAAGATTGATGTAAACCCACCAGATGTAAATGTTTCTTCAATTGATTTCAGGCCGGTTAATAATAACACAATATCATTTGGTCTTAATGCCATTAAAAATGTTGGAACTAAAGCTCTTGAACAGATCATAGAATCTCGACAAGACAAAAAGAAGTACAAATCAATATTTGACTTTACCGCAAATGTTGCTCTAAAAACTGTTAATAAAAAAGTTTTAGAAAGCTTAATTATGTCAGGAGCAATGGACTCTCTTGAAGGAAATAGGGCGCAGAAATTCAACGAGATTGAAGTTGCTCTGAGGTATGGACAAAGCGAGCAGGATGCTAAATCTAAAAATCAAGTTGATTTGTTTGGTGGAAGTGCGGGATCGACATCTAATCAGTCAATGATGCCTACATTAAGTGAAATTGAAGAATGGCCTGAAAGTAAAATGCTGGAAAATGAAAAAGAGGTATTAGGTATGTATATTTCAGGTCATCCATTGCTAAAATATGCGGATGACTTAGAGGAGCATTCAAATTTCGACTTTACGGAAAAGATAAACCCTAGAAATCAAGATAAAGTCAGAATTGGTGGCGCTATCTCAGACTTAAAACTTCATTTTGATAAAAAGAATAATCAGATGGCTTTTTTCAAGCTAGACTGCCTTGGAGGGCAAGCAGAAATATTGGTATTTAGCAGTATTTTTTCTAAATATAAAGATTTGGTTAAAAATGATAGTGTCGTTTTTGTTAAGGGTAAACAAACAGATGAAACTGATTTCTCCGATCTTAAGCTAATAGCAGAAGAAATTGTTACAGTGAAAAAAGCTAAAGAGATTTATTCGAAGAATATAAATATTAAGATAGACCTGAATAACGCCAACCTAGATATAGTAAAAATTTCAAAATTAGCCAAGGACCATAAGGGTAAATGCGGATTAATGTTCCACACGTCTGGTGAAAATGGAAGAATGCAACGCATAATTGCTCACAATATAAAAGTTTCTTCAAGCAAACCTTTTTTAGATGAAGTAAGGGACATATGCGGAAAAAAGAATGTGTGGATTTCAGAGTGAAAAATATTAATATTGTTATATGAACAGAAAAATCAGAATTTTAATGGCTAAGCCAGGTCTTGATGGCCACGATAGAGGAATTAAGGTTTTGGCTTCTGCATATAGAGATGCTGGCATGGAAGTAATTTATCTTGGCTTGAGACAAACTCCAGAAATGATTGTTGCATCCGCACTTCAAGAAGATGTTGATGTAATTGCTCTTTCAAGTCTTAATAATGCTCACATGACAATCTTTCCAAATGTTTTGAAAATAATGAATGAAAAAGGATTGGATGATGTTTTGCTGGTTGGAGGTGGAATAATACCAAAAAAAGACATGGAAGAACTAGAAAGTCTTGGGATGGGAAAATTATTTGGCCCTGGAACTCCTGTAGAAGAAACATTAAATTATATAACAAATTGGGTCAAGGAAAATAGAAGATAAATGGATATAAACAACCAGACAGAATTAGAATTATACTTTGCAGATCATTTTGATACAGTCCTTTTTCCAGTTCTCGCTGATATTTACCAAAGCAAAGCTGACTATGTTAGGGCAAAAAGAGTATGTGAGATTGGTTTAGAGCATCACCCAGAATCTGTTGATGGACAATTTATTTTATCTCAAGCTGAGATGGCTCTTGGCAATCTAAATGTAGCAGAAAAGTTGCTAAAAAAAGTATTAGAAAAAATTCCATCGCACCAGCCAGCAGCAGCAGCACTACCTGTTCTCCAAGAGCAACTGGGTAGATCAAAGAACACCTTAGCTGATAGCTGGAAGCGTGCAAAGGACGTAGATCCAAGCAACGAATTTGCTAGTGATTTTTTATCTCCAAAAACCTCAAAAAAGAATAAAAAGAAAGAAGTAATTCCTGCAGATATTATGATAGAAAAAGCTTCAATTAGTCCTCGACTTGCTACTTTTACATTAGTGCACGTTCTTAAGGGTCAAGAGCTCTATCAAAGAGCACTTGATGTACTTGACATTCTTGAGCAAAAAGGAGAAAATAAAAAACAGATTGAAGCTGAAAGAAAATCGATCCAGTCTCTGATATAATTTCCAATTCAAGTTTTAATCTATGGATTTTAAAAAAGGAATCGAACATCTACGCAAGTCCGATAATAAACTTGCTAAAATCATTGAAGAATATCCAGAGCCCAAAATAAGTAAGACAAAATTTCATTTCCAATCTTTGGTAAGAAATATTATCTACCAACAATTAAGTACAAAGTCTGCATTCGCAATTCATAACAGATTTAAAAAACTTTTTTCTTCTTCAATAATAAATCCAAAAGACGTTATTTCAATATCTATTAATAATCTTAGAGAAATCGGCTTATCAAGGCAAAAAATAAATTATATCCAAATACTTGCATATGAGTGGCCCGCTATTAAAAAAAAATTTGCTGATATAGATTCACTTGATGATACCGCTATTGGAAAAGAACTGATGAAGGTTAAAGGAATAGGGCAGTGGACAGTTGACATGTTTCTTATTTTTTCTTTAGCTCGACCCGATGTTTTCCCAACTGGCGACCTTGTCATTCAAAAGGGTTATGCAAAACTTTATAACATGAAAAATCTTCCTAAAAAGGATGAAATGCTAAAAGGTTCACAGAAATGGAAGCCATACAGAACTTTAGCATGTTTGTATCTTTGGGAAATAATAGATGGCCCCTTTGAATGGTAATTGTTCTAAATAAAATATTATTATTCATTTTTACATTTTTAATTATTGAAAATAGTTTTATATCAATCACCTCATATGAATATAATAATTCGTCTAAATCGTATGATAAATATAATGTAACAATATATAGAGATACATGGGGAGTGCCTCACATTTTTGGAGACAAGGACGAAGATACTGCTTATGGTTTAGGCTATGCGCATGCTGAGGACGATTTTAAAACAATACAAGATATTCTTATTGCGGCTAGAGGAGATTTGGCCGAATACCATGGAAGGTCTGTAGCTTCAAACGATTACATGGTAAAATTATTAAAAATTTGGGACGTCGTTGAAAAGAATTATGACAATGGTTTATCCAAAGATGTGATCCGAATTAGTGAAGCATATGCGGATGGAATTAATCATTATGTATCACTTTATCCCGATAAGGCATTTAAAGGGGTATTTCCTGTACAAGGAAAAGATATAGTTGCAGGGTTTATACATAGAATGCCGTTAATGTTTGGTTTGGATGGCGCTCTATCAGGGCTAGCATCTGGTAATTATCCAAAAAAGAATAAAGATTCTTCTTCTGCACTGTCTAGTAATATTCTAAATCAGAGAATGTTGGGGTCAAATGTTATAGCAGTATCTCCAGTTCGATCAGAAGATAAATATACTCGATTATTAATTAATTCTCACCAGCCTTGGTCAGGCCCAGTTGCGTGGTACGAAGCCCATTTGCATAGCAATGAAGGATGGAATATGGTGGGAGGCCTTTTTCCTGGTTCACCGGTTGTATTAGTTGGTCACAACGAAAATTTAGGATGGAGCCATACCGTAAATAGTCCCGATTTAATTGATATTTATGAATTAACTATTAATCCAAAAAATCCCAATCAATATTATTTTGATGGTAAATATGAAAATTTTGAATTGTCCGAAGCTAAAATAAAAGTGAAAATATGGGGACCTGTTAAATGGACATTCAAAAGAAAAGTATATAGATCAAAACATGGACCTGTTATCAAAAACGATCATGGGTTCTTTGCTATAAGATACTCTGGGCATGATGAATTTCGATATTTAGAGCAATGGTTTAGAATGAATAAGTCAAAAAATTTCAACGACTTCGAAAATGCTTTAAAATTAATGTCAATTCCAATGTTCAATACAATTTATGCAGATAAAAAAGGAAATATATTCTATCTATACAATGCCTTGTTTCCTGAAAGAAAGGATGGGTATACATGGGAAGGAGACCCACTATCTGGTGATACTTCAGAAAATTTGTGGAAAGATTATTTACCCTATACGGCTCTTCCTAAAATATTAAACCCTAAATCTGGTTTTTTACAAAACTGTAATAGCTCCCCATTTCTCACAACAACAGGCAATCAAAATCCCGATGCTAATCTATATAAAAAAAATCTAGGTATCGAGAGATTTCAAACGAACCGTGCTCTTCGAGCAATTGAAATATATGGAAGTGATATTTCTATTAATCGAAATGAGTTTTACAACTACAAGTATGATACTAAATATTCAAAAGCATCAGTTTTGGTGAGGAATCTTAAAAGATTTTTGTTGGAAGCAGAAACGATAGATAAAGATGTTAATAAAGTTCTCAATATTCTTAAGGAATGGAATTATGAAACAGACAGTCTAGCAATTGGTGTCCATTATGCGCTAGATGCGATTAAGCCAGTATACAATCCTGATGACTATATTTATAATTATGAATTGATTATGAAGCGTTTAACAGAAAGCGTTAAGAAAACAAATGAACATTTTGGAAAATTTGATATTAGATGGGGTGAGATTCAAAGATTAAAGCGAGGTAATAAAAATATGCCACTAAGTGGTGGACCAGATATACTCAGGGCAATATATACCAAAGGAGATAAGGGTCAGAGAAAAGCTATTGCCGGAGACTGCTATTTTCAAATTGTAGAATGGAGTCCAAACGGAGAGGTAAGCTCACAAAGCATTCATCAATATGGCTCAGCTACACTAGATTCATCTTCAATTCATTATGACGATCAAGTTGAGCTATTTTCAACCAATAAAATGAAACCAGTTTGGATGAATATAAAAGATATTAAATTAAACCTGCTTAAATCGTATTCACCAGGTGGTGAAAAAAGGCCCTAAGGAGAAGTCATGAAAAAATTCTTATTATTTTTTGTTAGCCTTTCATTTGTATTTGCAGATAAGCCAATAACCGCTAAAGATATTATTAATCTTGAATATATAAGTCAGCCGGCTATCAATATAGGTGGAACCCGGATTGCTTATGTTAAGATAGTTCCCCCCTCAAAAAACTCCAAAAGTAGAAGTTCATTTAGAGAGGTATGGGTAACGGATGTTGATGGACTAAATCAAAGAAAATTTACATCAACTCCAAATAATAGTTGGTCGCCACAATGGACTCCTGATGGCAATCTCTCTTTCTTGTCTTTAAGAAAGGCTCATCACAAGTCGACACAGATATACACAATACCAACTGACGGAGGCGAGGCATTTCCATTGACAAACCATGAAAGTGGTATCGGTTCTTATAAATGGTCTCCTAACGGAAGATGGATAGCATTTATATCAAAAGACGAAGAAAGCCCAGCAACAAAAAAGATGAAAAAAGATGGATATGACATGGTAGTCATGGGTAAAGAGCAGCTTTATAATCGGTTGTGGATTTATGACATTGAAACGAAATCGCATGAAACAATTTTTAGACAAGACCTTAATGTGTCTTCATTTGAATGGTCAGAAGACAGCAAATTCATTGTTTTTCAAGCCGCTGAAAAAGTAGATACTGATATTGAATATCTAGAGAGTTCTTTGTACCTAGTCAAGGCACCTAGCGGAAATCCCAGAAAAATTGCTGAAACGCCTGGAAAGCTTTCAAGTATGTCGCTATCTCCAAACTCAGAGCAATTAGTTTATTTAGGTGCAACATCATATAATGACCCATTGGCTCAAAGCATCTATGTTCATAATATTAAAAATGGCAAATCTAAATTGATTACCCCAGGATTTAAGGAGTCTTTTGTAGATGTCGATTGGATTGATGATCAAACAGTTATTGGTCTATCGCAAAGAGGGACTAAAACCGTTTTATCAACAATATTTCTTGCAAATAACCTTCCTGAAGATGTTTTTAATCAGAACGATGTACTAGCTCCAGATGAAATTATATCCAGCTTTTCATTTCATAGATATACAAAACAGCTTGTTGTCACCGCAAATAGTCGAAAGAACCCAAATGAACTGTATGTTGGTTTATATAATTCTAAAAAAATGAAAAGAATAACTTTTTCAAACCCAGCATTATCTAACATACAGCTATCAAAACAAGAAACAATATCTTGGAAGGCAAGAGACGGCAAAACAATTGAGGGCGTACTAACCTATCCATTGGTGTATCGC
>CENP01039098.1_pt1 | contig 19838 bp, 15 predicted proteins | sample 361281 | NCBI WGS metagenome assembly CENP01 (sample SAMEA2591122, study PRJEB7988) | marine metagenome | biome: marine biome (ENVO:00000447); feature: deep chlorophyll maximum layer (ENVO:xxxxxxxx); material: saline water (ENVO:00002010), including plankton (ENVO:xxxxxxxx) | depth 70 m | reverse complement strand
CTTTTGGAAGTTCCTTACCCTTCCATAAAGTCAGCTGTTCAATCGTTTTAGGCAAATACGTCGATACTACCGGGTTATCTACGCTTCGGAATAACATATCGAAAATAGGAAGAACAAATGAAACAGAGACAAAAGCAAGCAACGGCAAGACAAACATCAGTGCCTTAAAACGACGTCCACGTTCAGCTTTTTTCAGGCTTTGCTTCAGTGGAAGCCCATCGCCGGTAGAGATTAATGAGGATTTGGTCAATTTAGTTAAAGATCTATCAAAATGAATAAGGTGAGGCTTTGATGCCCCACCCTATTTTACCAAAGTTACTTAGCGAGCCAAGAGTTGAAACGCTCATTCAATTCATCACCGTTATCTGCCCAAAACTCAGCATTTGCAAGCACCGCTGTTTTAAAATTATTCGGTGCCGTAGGCATATGAGGCATCATTTTAACACCCGATGTTGCATGGGTTGAAATCAGTTTAATAGATGACTTTCTAGTTGGACCATAAGAAATCCAACTAGCCTGGTTTGCTAATTGCTCGGTGGCTGTAGCAAAACCGACAAAGCGCTTCGCTTCGTTTAGCCGGGGAGTCCCTTTAATGATTGCGAAAAGGTCAAAATCAAATAGTTGTTTATCCCAAACTATTTCAAAGTTTTTCTTCTCTTGGACGGCTGCATTGAAAATGCGACCATTGTAAGCAGACGTCATAACAACTTCACCGTCTGCTAGCATCTGAGGAGGTTGTGCACCTGCTTCCCACCAAAGAACGTGATCTTTAATGCTGCTAAGTTTTGCAAACGCTCGGTCTTGACCTGCTTTTGTTTCAAGGACCTTGTAAACTTCATTATGTGAAACGCCATCCGCCATCAATGCCCATTCTAAATTCACTTTAGCACCTTTACGAAGTCCGCGCTTGCCAGGGAACTTTTTTACATCAAAAAAGTCGTTTAAGCTCGTTGGTTTGGAACCAGAATACTTGTCCGCGTCATAAGCATAAATGGTTGACCAAACAATTGAGCCGACGGCGCATTCAGTGAGCGCTCCCGGAATGAAGTCTTTTTCTGCTGTAACGCCATTAGCACCTTTGGGTAGAGACTTCGAAGAAATTGTCTCAAATAACCCATCATCACAGCCTCGGACAGCATCAGACACCTCAACATCTATGACATCCCAGGTAACTTTACCTGACTCAACCTGAGCTCTAACCTCTGCTAAACCGCCGTTGTAATCCTCTGATTGTATTTTTGTTCCAAATTTTGCTGTATATGGTTTGTGATATGCTTCCAATTGACTTTTGGTATAAGCGCCGCCCCAGGAAACAACAGTTAACGCATCCGCAGCTAACGCTGATCCGGCTCCGAAGGTTAAGAGGCTAAATATAACCGCACTACTTTTTATTGGGAGTTTCATTTTTATTCTCCTTGCGTTGTTGCCGATAATATCGGCGGTTAAAAGATGTCGATATAAGTCAGCCTACCAATAAGCATCAGGCTGCACCCCACTACTTTCTCAACATCAATAATATCAGTTACAATTTCTCACACATCCAATGCTCTACAATCTTCAATATGCCAGCCAACTTTCACATCGTCACCTTCTGCTAAAGTTAAATTAGGCTGAGTGTTAGGAACTTTAACGATAAATTCATCATTTGCGCAAACATTCATTCGGCAACGTATGTGGTCACCCAAATAAATTAGTTCAACAATTTTTGCGTTAAAGTTGTTCGCACACTCATCTTTTTTGGGGTTAAGAATTACCCTCTCCGGCCTCAAGGATAGACTGCACGCCGATCCGACCTTTTCCTTTTGAACGTTTAATGCAGAGATTGCCTCACCTGCAACCTCAACGAAACAAGTGTCATTTTCTATTGCTTTTATCTTTCCTAAAAGCCGATTGTTCTCACCTATAAATTCAGCGACAAAAGCATTTTCCGGCCGCTCATATAGGTCTGCTGGCGCAGCTAATTGTTGTATTACACCGTCGTTGAAGACCGCTATTCTATCGGACATGGTAAGCGCCTCAGATTGATCGTGTGTGACATAAACAACTGTCATCCCAAGGTTCTCGTGAATATGCTTAATCTCATATTGCATTTGTTCTCGTAAGTTTTTATCTAAAGCTCCTAAAGGCTCATCCATTAAAACCAACTCTGGCTCAAAAACCAGGGCTCTCGCCAACGCCACACGCTGCTGTTGACCTCCCGATAATTGCGCGGGTCGTCTAAAAGAAAATTGACCCAATTCGACCATATCTAACGCATTTTTAACTTTTTTTTCTATTTCAACTCCCGACATTCCTCTTACTTCCAAAGGAAAAGCCAAGTTTTCAAAAACGGTCATGTGGGGAAACAATGCGTAATTTTGAAACACCATACCAATGCCTCTCTTGTGAGGTGGGACATTATTTAATTCTACGTTGCCAAGCATCACCTTGCCATGCGTAGGGGTCTCAAATCCAGCAATCATCATCAAACATGTTGTTTTTCCGGATCCAGAAGGCCCTAGCATAGTTAAAAACTCACCAGACTTTATCTTAAGATTGAGGTTTTTAACTACAAGTTCTTCGCCATCATACGTCTTTTGGACATTTATAAACTCAACCAGGTGATCTGTATCAGCCTTCATTTTTACCAGTCCCCGTCCATTCGCAGTCGAGAGTTATATTTAAAAACCCACCCTACAAAAAGGAACCCTAAGCAACGACTAACGGACTGTAAAGCATAACAAGACTTCTTTTTTATTTGCATAGTTAGCTAGCCCGTTTAGTTTGTTAAATATAGAGTACTGAGCTGTAATGAGGATAGATAAAATGAGAGATCAAGCGCGTGTAGTAATTATAGGAGGCGGTGTCGTCGGCGTGAGTGCTCTCTATCATTTTGCAAAACTAGGCTGGTCAGATGCCGTATTATTAGAAAGGACTGAATTAACTGCTGGCTCGACCTGGCATGCTGCTGGTCTTTTGCCTCTATTTAATATGAGTTATTCAGTCGGTCAGCTGCACCAATATTCTGTTGAGCTTTATAAAACTTTGGAAGCTGAAACTGGCCAGGCAGTTGGGATGCACACAAACGGAAATCTCCGCCTCGCACGAAATCCGGAAAGAATGGACGAGTATCGGAATTACCAATGTACTGCAGAGACTATCGGCGTTGAGTCTCATTTGATCGACGTATCAGCAATCAAGAAACTTTGGCCTTTGGCTAACATGGATGGTCTAATAGGAGCCCTTTGGCACCCGACTGATGGTCATATCGCCCCCGTGGATGTCACAATGGCGTTAGCACAAGGTGCGCGAAAATTAGGTGCAGAAATAAATCAGCAGACGCAGGTTGATGGAATAGATCGTAGTTCTAGTCGGGAGTGGATCATTAAAACCAACAAAGGCAACATTAAATGCGAGCATGTCGTTTGTTGTACCGGGAATTATGCAATCTCGACTGCCAAGATGGTCGGCTTACAAATACCGGTGATTCCTGTTGAGCATCAATATATAGTGACCGATATTGATCCAGAACTTCAAAAATACCGGGAAGCGGGTAATAGTGAACTCCCAGTTTTGAGAGAATCTGATTCCTCATATTATCTACGAGAAGAAAGAATGGGATGGATTCTTGGTCCATACGAGAAAGGAGCCCCAGCCTGTTTTATTAATGGTGTTCCGGAAACATTTGAGAAAGATCTCTTTCCTGGGGAGCTTGAGAGGTTAATGCCACATGTGGAGGCCGCAATGCATCGTGTGCCATCTTTCGAGAACGCCGGGATAAAAGACATAATTAATGGTCCAATATCTTATACTCCGGACGGAAATCCGATGGTTGGCCCAGCTTTTGGCTTGGAAAACTTCTGGGTCTCCGAAGGACATAGCTTTGGAGTGACAGCAGCGGGTGGAGCCGGCTGGCAATTAGCTGAATGGGTGGTCAATGGCGAACCCAGTGTGGATATGCTTGGGGTAGACCCCAGACGGTTTGGCGTCGTTTCAAAAAATTTCGCAAAGATAAAGAATGAAGAAGCATATGCACACGTTTTTGTAAATCACTTCCCAATGGAAGAGCGGGCGGAGGGCCGTCCAGCAAAGACTACCCCTGTTTACGATAGACTAGATAGGGCGGGTGCCGTTTGGGGTGCTAGATTCGGTTGGGAGCGTCCAAATTGGTTTGCCCCTCAAAATGTGAGACGTAGAGATAACTATTCATTCAGAAGGTCAAACTGGTTTGAGCATGTTGGTAATGAAGTTCGCGCCACTCGTGAAAACGTTGGTTTGATAGAACTGTCCTCTTTTTCTAAATTTGAAATAGAGGGCCGGTCTGCAAGAGAATATATCGATAAGCTTGTTGCCAATAATATTCCGAAAAACGTGGGTGGTTTAAGTCTAGTCCACGCATTGAATCCATCTGGCTCTATTCGATCGGAATTTACTATTACTCGTCTCTCTGATGGTATTTTAGGAGAGAAATTCTTTGTGGTTGGTCCAGGCGCAGCACATAATATTGACTTAGATTTTCTGCAGAAGTCTATGCCTAAAGACGGCTCTGTTCACCTTTCTGATAAAACTAATCAATATGGCGTTTTTGTATTAGCAGGACCGAATGCGCGCTCCGTTTTACAAAAGATCGCAGATGCTGATGTCTCCAACGAGTCCTTCAAATGGCTCTCCATGCAGGAAATTCCAATTGGCTTTTGTCCAAAAGTACGGGCGATGCGTGTGAATTTTGTTGGCTCTTTAGGTTGGGAACTGCACCATCCCATCGAATATCAATTACAACTTTTCGAGGCACTGCGGGAAGCAGGCGCAGAGTTTGAGATTAAAAATGTAGGAATGCGGGCTATGGATTCAATGAGGCTAGAAAAATCTTACCGATTATGGGGGACAGATTTAAATGCAGAAAATTCAGCACTTGAGGCCAATCTTCACCGATTTATTAAATTAAACAAAGGAGAATTCACGGGAAGACAGGCCTTAGTCGAGCAGCAGGAACAGGGCGTACCCAATAAATTCTGCACGATAGAGATAGAAGCGAATGACGCCGATTCTTTTGGGAATGAACCTATAATCATAGACGGTAAAGTAGTAGGTAGGGGTACTTCTGGAGGTTATGGACATTTTATTCGCAAATCTTTGATGTTGGGATATATCGAAAGCGGTCACGCTAATATTGGTCAGGAATGCGAAGTGAGACTTCTCGACAAACTTTTACCAGCAAAAATTATCGCTGAGAGTCCCTACGATCCAGAGAATATTGCCCTGAAGGCGTAGTGGGGTATGACACACTGATTCATTGCCGTTTAATTATTATTGTTCGCACATTTGCCCCTTGTAATGTTTGGTGTAAAATAGGATTCTTAAGAAATAATATTTTTTCTGACCTAATGAAAGAACTGTGAGATTTAAATGGATGCAGTATCAAATGTAATGGCAGGCAAACGCGGCCTTGTTATGGGAGTAGCGAATGAACGTTCCATCGCCTGGGGCATTGCCAAAACTGCTGCAGAGCATGGGGCCGAGTTAGCATTCACTTACCAAGGTGACGCACTTTTAAAAAGATTAGAACCATTAGCGCAATCAGTTGGTTCAGATACGATTATGCAATGCGATGTTACGGAAGATAGAAGTATTGAGGAAGCTTTTGCCTTGATAAGGAAAAAATGGGGGAAATTAGATTTCCTAGTGCACGCGATCGCGTACTCAGATAAAGAAGAATTAAAAGGTGAGTATGTTAACACTACTAGAGATAATTTTTTAAGAACACTTGATATATCGTGCTATTCTTTCACTTCGGTGGCCAAGCACGCAGCCGATTTAATGGAAAATGGAGGAAGCCTTCTTACGCTCAGCTATTATGGATCTGAACGCGTAATGCCGCATTACAATGTAATGGGCGTAGCAAAAGCAGCGCTGGAGGCTAGCGTTCGATATCTAGCCGTTGATTTAGGCGGGCAAGGCATCCGCGTCAATGGGTTGTCGGCCGGTCCGATGAAGACACTAGCCGCTTCTGGGATAGGTGATTTTCGTTATATTTTAAAGTGGAATCAATATAACTCGCCTTTAAAGAGAAATGTAACTCTTGATGATGTTGGTGGGGCTGCAATGTATTTACTCAGTGATTTGGCAAGCGGGGTTTCTGGTGAGATCCACCACGTCGATTGTGGTTACAATATTGTAGGTATGAAAGCAGTAGATGCACCCGACATATCAGTTGTATAGGTGCCTATGGGAAATTCAAAATGACAAGTAATAGTTTTGGGCGGTTATTCAGATTCACCACATGGGGTGAAAGCCATGGGCCGGCTATAGGTTGCGTGATAGACGGAGTGCCTCCATTAATACCGCTTACTGAAGCTGACATACAAATTTATTTAGACAAACGCAAACCTGGTCAATCTCGTTTCACAACCCAACGACAAGAGCCGGATACAGTAAGGATTTTATCGGGCGTTTTTGAAGGTAAAACAACAGGAACATCCATTAGCCTAGTGATCGAAAATCAGGATCAGCGATCCAAGGATTATGGAGATATAAAAGATAAGTTTCGTCCTGGCCATGCTGATTATACGTATGAGAAAAAATATGGCATTAGAGACTATCGTGGAGGCGGAAGGTCCTCAGCAAGGGAAACAGCGATGCGCGTCGCTGCTGGAGCAATAGCTCAAAAAATAATATCATCTAGAACAAAAAAAAATATGAAAATAAGAGGTGCACTCGTTCAAATTGGCCCCCACAAAATAAATAGAGACAATTGGGACTGGGAGGAAACTCAACGGAATCCCTTTTGGTCACCTGACCAAGATGCAGCGTCCAAGTGGTCAACTTTTTTAGATGATGTCCGAAAATCTGGTTCATCAGCCGGCGCGATAATAGAAATAGTCGCGACAGACGTCCCAATTGGTCTTGGTGAACCCATTTATGGGAAAATAGATAGTGATTTAGCTAGTGCAATGATGTCAATAAATGCAGTTAAGGCAGTTGAAATCGGCGATGGGTTCGATATTGTATCGACACCTGGTAAAGAGGCATCTGACGAGATGCGAATAATTAATGGTGAGCCTGGGTTTCTTACGAATACAGCTGGGGGTATCCTCGGAGGAATAACGACAGGCGAACCAATAATTGTTAGGTTTGCCGTGAAACCAACAAGTTCAATTCTTTCACCACGAAAATCAATAGATAGATTTGGTTCGGAAGTTGAGGTTATAACAAAAGGAAGGCATGATCCTTGCGTGGGTATTAGAGCAGTGCCGGTAGGAGAAGCAATGATGGCTTGTGTACTAGCTGATCATATTTTGCGATTTAAAGCACAATGTGACACTTAACTTGAAAAGGTGTGTAAATGTGAACAAATGATTGTCAGGATCGGCCTATAACCTCCATTATTGGAACTATTCATGGTAAGATATTTTAAATATTTTTTACTCCTTTTATTGTTCGGTTTTCATTTATCCACCTCCGTATCCTTTTCATTAGCGGAAGAAAAAGAGGATGACGGGTTAACACAAGAAATGAAAGCCAAGGAAAAAGAACAGAAAAAAAGAGATAAAAAATTTAATGAGGAAAAAGTCTACAAATTCATGGTCGGACGTGACGTTTTGCCGTTACCTATGTTCTACATTTCGTTATATGTTAATGGCCGACTTGTAGAGGGGAAACTTCGCGTCGCGGTGCAAACAAGTAGCCCTGCTGCAAGAAGATCGTTAAATGTAGAAAAAAATGCCTTGAGAGGTATCATTTATCCATTGGCTATAAGAATGTGGGAGAATGGTCGTCCCACCACTGAAGATATTAGAAACTTTAAAGCCGAAGCTACTGCACAACTGAAAACAAGATTTGACGATTTGGTAAAAGAAGTTTTTATAGAATCAATTTTATAAGTGTTTACAAAGTTTTATCTTCTTTCGAACATGCCACCAGAAATTCACGGTTCCCACTAACTCCAAGAATGGGTGACTCAATAGAATCCAAAACCCTCCATCCTCGACGAGCATCAAGCCATAGCGAGACACTTTTTAAAACAGAGCGCCTGAGCTTGTCGTCACGAAGAATACCTTTTTTGCCTACCTGCCTTGGCCCCACTTCAAACTGAGGCTTGACTAGACAAATAAGTGTACCACCCTCTTTAACCAATTTCATGGGAACAGGGAGTATTTTTGTAAGAGAGATAAAGCTCACATCACAAACCAGTATATCAATTGGGTCAGGGATCAGAGTGACACTCAAATTTCTTGCATCTGTTTTTTCCAGATTTACGACGATATCGTTAGCGCGGAGTTTGTTCGCTAACTGTCCACTCCCAACATCGACCGCATAACTTTTACTAGCCCCGTTGGAAATTAAAACATCTGTAAAGCCACCTGTTGATGCACCTAGGTCAAGACAAACGAAGCCGGCAACATCTATTTGAAAAAAGTCTAATGCAGCCGCTAACTTTTGCCCTCCGCGAGATACCCAAGGATGAATCTCACCCGTAACTACAATATCTGCAGTTTCTTGAAATAATGTAGACGCTTTCGAGATAACATCTCCATCACAAGTTACAAGCCTAGCATCAATGAGCGCCTTGGCCTGAGTTCGTGATTGAGATAACCCGTTACGAACGAGCAGTTGATCTATTCGATAAAGTTCTCCAGTCATGTAAACACTTTGTTCAATCAACGCAAAAAATAGTGCTATAAAGGTTTAAAAATGAAAGCCCTTTAAGCACTAACGGGTTTCATTTCATCCTTATGACCTAATGCTAATAAAGCCGTTTTGACTATATGCTCTGCGTCTAAACCAGCTTCCTTATACTGCATTTCAGGCGAATTATGATCTAGAAAACGGTCGGGCAAACACATAGCGCGTACCTTTAAGGTCCCGTCTAATAATCCTTTATTTGTTAAAAAGTCTAAAACATGACTAGAAAAACCACCTACCGAACCCTCTTCAATGATTATCAATATATCATGGGAAGAAGCGAGCTCTTGGATCAACTGCTGGTCAATAGGTTTTGCAAATCTAGCATCGGCGACCGTTATCATGAGACCACGTGTGGCGAGATCATCGGCAGCTAACAAACTCTCCGACAAGCGCCCGCCAAGAGATAATATAGCTACGGTATTACCCTCTCGTAAAACTCTGCCTTTTCCTATCTCTAGAGGAACTCCCTTGACTGGAAGATCAATGCCGATCCCTTCGCCCCTTGGATATCGGACAGCTGATGGTTGGTCGTTTATAGAGGCAGATGTCGCAACCATATGCATTAAATCTGCTTCATCTGCGGCCGCCATAACGACGAACCCTGGCAAACAACATAGATAAGTTAGATCAAATGATCCTGCATGGGTTGCTCCATCAGCACCAACTAATCCGGCCCTATCAATCCCAAATCTTACAGGTAATCCCTGGATTGCAACATCGTGGACTACTTGATCAAAGGCGCGTTGCAAAAATGTGGAATAAATTGTCACAAACGGTTTTAATCCTTCAGTAGCCATACCAGCAGCAAATGTAACAGCGTGCTGCTCTGCTATGCCAACGTCAAAAGTTCTTTCGGAGAATTTCTCAGCGAACTTGTTAATTCCCGTCCCAGAAGGCATAGCTGCTGTGATAGCAACTATGGAGGCATCATCAGCCGCTTCAGCTATTAAAGCAGTCGCATAAACGTCAGTATAGGTAGGAGCATTAGCTTTGGGTTTAGTTTGAGTTCCCGTTACCAGATCAAATTTTTGGACAGCGTGATATTTCTCAACCGATTGCTCTCCAAAAGGATGTCCACGCCCCTTTTCTGTCACCACATGGAGGAGTACCGGTTTATCTTGAGTTGCGTCACGAATATTTTCTAACACTGGCAATAAATGATCCATGTTGTGCCCGTCAACGGGTCCAATGTAATAAAACCCTAGCTCCTCAAATAACGTGCCACCTGTCACCAGTCCACGCGCGTACTCCTCCGCCCTTTTAGCGGTAACTTCTACTTGTTTAGGAAAGCGTTGCGCAATTTGTTTCACAAGTTCCCTAATATTCCTATATGGTTTTGAGCTTATGAGTTGAGAAAGATACGCGCTCATAGCCCCCACAGCAGGAGCTATGGACATATCGTTATCATTTAAAATAACCAGCAACCGTGAGTTAGCTGTCCCCGCATTATTCATCGCTTCATAGGCCATACCAGCACTCATCGCACCATCACCAATGACCGCTATAACGTGATTAGTATTGCCGATTAAATCGCGCGCTACGGACATCCCAAGTCCCGCGGAAATAGAAGTAGAACTATGTGCTGCGCCAAATGGGTCGTACTCACTTTCTGATCTTTTGGTAAACCCGGAAAGACCATTTCTTTGCCGCAGCGTCCTTATACTATCTCGACGACCCGTAATGACTTTATGAGGATATGCCTGGTGGCCAACATCCCAGATTAACCGGTCTCCAGGAGTATTATAAACGTAATGCAATGCTACCGTCAGTTCAACAACACCGAGGCCAGCACCCAAATGCCCACCCGTAACTGAGACGGCGTTTATAACTTCTTGCCGCAACTCATCAGCTAATTGCTGCAACTTGTCTGATGATAATTGTCGTAAATCCTCTGGGAATCTAATCTCATCTAGTAATGGCGTCAGACTTTGATCCATTATTAACCCTTTTAATTCGTTCTTTTTAATATATGACGCGCCAAATCCCTCAAGGATTGCCCTTCTTCATCCCATTTATCAAGCATAATCACTGCTTCTTCAATTAAAATCTCTGCCTTATTGCGAGCTCGATCCGCACCTAACGCAGAAACGAACGTAGCCTTATTGGCATTTTCATCTTGACCGGTAGGTTTCCCAACCTCTAACGGGTCTCCCTCTAAATCTAGCAAATCATCTGCTATTTGAAAGGCCAACCCAAATCTTTCCGCATATTTTCTAAGATTATCTTCTTCAGTAGAAGGGACTCCTGATAAAATCGCTCCAGCTCTAGCGCTAAAGGCAAACATCTCACCAGTCTTTAAATTCTGCAATCTGGTTATCTGATCGAATGACAATGAAGTGGTTTCACCAACTAAATCCATCATTTGACCTGCCACCATTCCCGCTCCCCCCGAGGCAGAAGCCAATGCGTTAACCAACCGACAACGGATACCAGGTTCAGGGTGTGTTTCCTCCGAAACAAGGGTTTCAAAAGCAAGCGCTTGGAGCGCGTCACCTGCCAATATGGCCGTTGCCTCACCAAATTTGATATGACAGCTCGGCTTTCCTCTTCTTGTGTCGCTATTATCCATAGCGGGTAAATCGTCATGTATGAGTGAGTAACTATGCATAAACTCAACGGCCGCCGCCACTCTCAAGGCGTATATTTCTTCGACTTTGAATAGACGAGCTGATTGGAGAACCATAAAAGAACGCAGTCTCTTTCCTCCGCCAAGGGCGCTGTATCGAATAGCCTCAAGAAGCGGGGCTTCTATACCCTCCGAACGAGGCAACAAGCTCTCCATTGCTTTTTCAACTTTTGCAGCAGAGGTATCTAAAAGGTCTTTGAGGTGATTTTTTGTCATAGATTATGGTTTGAAATACGATCTACTTATTCGAAGTCGGAGACTTCTGGTTTATTTCCATTCTCTGGCAATCTAATCTTTTCTACCTTCATTCTCGCTTCATCTAGTTTTGTTTGACAATGTCTCTTGAGTTCGGACCCCCTCTCATACGCTTTTATCGCTTCGTCTAGAGAACCTTGTCCACTTTCTAAACGGTCAACTATAGCTTCTAGTTCCGCAAGAGATTCCTCAAAACTTACGCTTTCTAATGATTTATTCTCTTCCGCCAATTTATACCTCCTAAAACGACCTACTTAAAAAGTCTAAAACGTTAAAACTAAACTGACATGAGTTCGCGCACATGTACAGATACGGAACTGCTCAACGCTTCAAGGTTATACCCACCTTCTAATACAGAAACCAAACGCCCATCTGAATATTTTTCAGCAATTGCTAATAATTCCAAAGTAATCCATGAAAAATCATTCTCATATAAATTTAAATTGGCGAGGGGGTCATCAGCGTGGGCGTCAAAGCCGGCAGATATAATTAATAAATCAGGACTGAATTTTCTCAAACCGGGGAAAATAATATCATTAAAGGCTGTTTTGAATTCAGAACTACCAGAGCCAGCTGAGAGTGGGGCATTTATAACGTTATTATATTCTCCGACCTCAGATATAGCGCCTGTCCCAGGAAACAATGGCATTTGATGGGTTGAGGCATATAAAAGATTAGGTTGCGACCAGAACATTTCTTGCGTTCCATTACCATGATGAACATCGAAATCGACAACTGCTACCCTATCAACCTTAAATTTTTCTCGAGCGTATGCAGCACCGATAGCTGCATTATTGAACAAACAAAACCCCATAGCCTTCTCTGTCTCAGCGTGATGCCCTGGTGGACGAACAGCACAAAAAGCGTTTTTAGCATTTTCTGTGATTAATGCATCAATAGCGGCGCAAACGGACCCACACCCTCTCATAGCCGCTTCAGTTGATCCATGGGATAATGACGTGTCCGCATCCAAATATACAAGTTCATTATCTGGAACGGCCCTGACAATCTCTTCAATATATTTTTCTGAGTGCATCAATGCTATTTGATCGACCGATCCCAATGGTGCATCTCTTCTCTCTAATTCTTTGAATGTGTCGTTTGCAAATAGAGCCTCCAATACCTTCAATCTCGATGGGTTTTCTGGATGCCCTGCAGCAACTTCATGTAGGAGGCAAGATTGATGTGTGAATAAGATCGTCATAACCACCTATTATATTTACTAATTACTGCAATGAAAACCTGATAGGTTTTTTCATTTAAAGTATTGGGCAACAATATTTTGTGTCACATACAAAATTAGTCTTACACAATGCCAAATAAAGCTGCGTTTGAACCAAAAATTAAAACCGTGTTAACATTTAGTAGACCTAATTGTGGGCTATGATTGCATAAAAAGAATTGCATAGAAAGACTTGTAAAACTAAGAAGAATGTATAGTTCCTAAATTATCATTTGATTAGTCGATCATTAGCTATCAGTTTGGTTTGGATTTTGACATGATTAGAAAACAAGAAATCAAATTAGTATTGATTTCTAATATGTTTGGACTCTTATTACTACCGTTTATGATTTCTGTAGGCGCCGCTCAACAACGAGTTAGTGCCGTTGGGGTTGACCAAGTGATATCGGAGCCTCTTCTTCAAACAATGCCTGTCCTTGGACGATTTATAGCAAAGGAGTCAGGTGTTGTTGCAACGAGAATCGCAGAACGTGTTCACAAGATGTATGTTCAAGTTGGAGACCGAGTAAAAAAAGGTGATTTATTAGTAAAACTGGAGTCGGATCGCCTCGATAACCAAATACAACTTTTGCAAGCTAATTTAAAAATTACGAAGACTCAACTGGCAAAAGAAAAAGTAAATTATAAAAAAATGGAGCAGACGCATAAGCGAATTTTGGCACTAAGGACTTCAGCAGCATTTCGAAAAGATAGAGAAGAAGATAGTGAGCGGGATATGGAAATTGCTGCAGAAATGGTGAGTCGTGCTCGCGCCGATATTGACCAATCAAAAGCTAGTCTAAAAGCGGGGCAAATTTCTCTTCAGGACACGTACATTAAAGCCCCCTATCCCGGGGTAGTAATCAAAAGGCATACTTTGCCCGGAAATTACGTACGAGTTGGTGATCCAATAATAACTATTTTTAATGATACTGACCTCGAGATAGAGGCAGATGTGCCATCAATACGAGCGCTGGCACTAAAAACGAATACAAAGGTAACTGCGAAGCTCCAAAATGGGATTATTTTGAACACGATAATTAGAGCTATCATCCCACAAGAAAATTCACTGACCCGAGCTGTTGCAATAAGGTTGATTATCAAAGATGAGAAATACCAAAACGGCCTTCTTGGTAATCAGGCTGTGACACTTAAACTCCCCATTGGAAACCCGGACGACGTCACGACTGTCCATAAAGACGCAGTGTTGGTTAAAAATGGGAAGAAAATTGTTTTTATATTTCGCAAAGGAACCGCAAATATTCAGCCTATTAAGTTAGGACGGGCGATTGGAAATAGATTTGAAGTACTCGCCGGATTAAAAGTTGGAGACCTTGTGGTTGTGCGCGGCAATGAGCGGTTAAGGCCAGGAGAACCTATCAAACCGAATGGCATGAGGTAGATCCATGGACCGCCTAATTTCGGTTTCGATAATACGCCCAATAGCCGTAATAGCAGCCGTCCTAATGATTGTAATGTTCGGCGGTGTTGCGCTGCAAAGCATTCCAATTCAATTAACACCAGATGTTAATCAACCAGTAATCACCATTACAACGCAGTGGCCAGGTGCAGCGCCCGCAGAAGTTGAACGAGAGATTGTAAACAGACAGGAAAAACAACTTAAAGGTATAGAAGGCATTGAGTCTATTGTCAGCAAATCTGAAACGGGTAGAGCACGCGTAACACTTGAATTCGGTGTCGGACAGGATATGACAAAAGCGCTCTTGTTAGTTTCAAATAGGTTGGACCGTGTCGGCAACTATCCAACCGAAGTTGACGAGCCTACCCTTAATACGGCTGGATCGGAGGACAATGCCATAGCTTGGTTAATATTGAGGAAATTAGCTGACAATAATTCAGAAATACATGGTTACTACGACTTGGCTAAAGATTTCATTAAAGATCGCCTCGAGCGAGTAAACGGGATCTCCGAGGTACGGGTCTATGGCGGTGCTGAACGGGAGATGCAAGTCATCACAAACCCCGAAAGTCTTGCACAATACAAGTTAACAATTCCCGATGTAGTTAAAGCTCTACAAAATGCAAATGCCTCCGTATCAGCTGGTGCAATAGACGAGGGGAAAAGACGTTATGTTGTTCGGACTGAGGGCGATTTTAACTCAGTCGAAGCTGTCAATGAAGTTGTATTGAGATCTGTACTGGATCCTGCATCTGGGCGTATTACAAGAATTAAGATCCGTGATGTGGCTAATGTAGTTTTCGGTTACAAACAACCAGTCTCAAGAATTCGCATGATGAGTGAACCGGCCATTGCATTACCAGTATATCGAGAGACCGGGGCCAATGTAATCGAGATTATGAAGGGTATTCGGCAGGCTGTTGTTGAATTGAATAACAATGAATTATTGCCAGAAAAGATATTCCTAACACAAGTTTATGACGAAACAACCTACATCGACTCCGCAATTAATTTGGTTCAACAAAATATCTATATAGGGGGAACATTAGCCGCCATAGTACTTCTTTTATTTTTGAGGAGTGGTTCGGCTACCCTTGTTGTTTCTCTGGCCATACCTGTGTCTGTGATAGGGTCTTTTGTAGCAATGGCTGCGCTCGGTAGATCTATCAACGTAATATCTTTAGCAGGTTTGGCATTTGCGGTGGGGATGGTTGTGGACGCAGCGATTGTCGTTTTAGAAAATATATTTAGATTGAGACAAAACGGCTTACCGATAAAACAGGCCGCCTTCGAAGGAGCAAATCAAGTCTGGGGGGCAGTACTAGTTTCTGCCTTGACAACGGTTATGGTCTTCATACCAATACTTGTGATGCAACTGGAGGTAGGTCAACTTTTTAGAGATATCGCCGTTGCTATATCCGTTTCGGTGTTATTGTCTTTGTTGGTTTCTATTACAGTAATTCCTGCTTTATCAAGTAAACTTTTATCAGGAAACCTCAGACAAACTGTGGAAGGTCGCAAACTACCTTTTTTGGATCTGTTCGCTAGCTCATTTGTAGCGACTATTTTAAATTTCACAAAGCGTGTTATTTCTAGCCGTACCAGAGCCGCAGGGGTAGTGCTTATGGTCGTCTTACTCTCGGGGATTATTACGACACTTTTACTCCCAAAATTAGATTATTTACCAGATGGGAACCGCAATCTTGTCATTGGTTATATTCTCCCTCCGTCTGGATACAATCTTCCTACAATGACGAAAATTGCAGGAAAACTAGAAGATGCAACAAAAAAATTATGGGATCCTGAAGGCAGGCAAACCGAAGACGAAAATGGCGTCCCTACTATGGAAAGATTTTTCTTCGCCGCTTTTCGCGCTAATGCTATTATTGGAGCAGTTGCGGTTGACCCAACTCGAGTTGACGAACTCATACCAATAATGGAACGGTCTCTTTACAGTGAACCTAAAACATATGGAATAATGAGAAAACGATCAATTTTTGGTCGCGGCATTGGGGGATCACGCTCAGTAGACCTGGATGTCTCCGGTGGCACACTAGAAGAGATAATCAGTGTCGCTCAGCGAGCCGCCGGAAAACTAGAAAAAATCATGCCTAGGAAAGAGGGAACCAGAATGCGACCCAGACCATCCCTTAGTCTGGGGTCTCCAGAAATAAGGGTTACGCCTAATAGGGTTAACTTGGCGGATAATGGAGTTTCTACTCAGGCTTTAGGTCAAACTCTAGACGCTTTTAATGACGGTTTGCGCGTAGCTGAAATCACAGTGGATGGAAAACGCATTGACCTTACGCTGCGGGGCCCAAAACATCATATCGAAGCAACCCAAGATATTAACAACCTTCCTGTTGTGACTAAGAGTGGCCAAATTGTACCCGCCAGTTCTTTATCGACTATCGATGTCACTACAGGCCCATCGGAAATCCGACATAGAGAACAGCTCAGAACAATAACGCTACAAATTAATCCACCCGCTGATATGCCTCTTGAAGTTGCAATGGAGAATATTCAAATAGGCGTTATCGATGAGCTTAGAAAAGAAGCAGTTCCCAATACAGTTAAGCTCCGATTATCAGGGACTGCAGATAAATTGACCGAAACATGGGATGAAATGGTTGTTGATCTTTTTATGGCACTGATAATTGTTTATCTTGTAATGGCAGTACTATTCGAAAGCTTTTTCTATCCACTTATCATTATCCTATCAGTACCGTTGGCTACTGCAGGAGGCGTTATTGGGTTAGTATTACTCGGACAATTTCAACAACAAAACCTTGATATGCTAACCCTTCTCGGTTTTGTGATATTAATTGGGATTGTCGTCAATAATGCGATCCTGTTAGTTCACCAGACATTACACCATTTACGCACAGACAATTTAGCGATTTCAGATGCTATATTGGAAGCGACTAAAAACCGTATCAGACCTATATTCATGTCAACTTTGACAAGCGTTTTAGGGATGTTACCTCTGGTTGTTTTTCCTGGAGCAGGTGCTGAATTATACCGTGGTTTGGGCTCGGTCGTAATCGGGGGTCTAGCGCTCTCTGCAGTATTAACTTTGATTATTATTCCACCATTACTATCCTTATTTTTATCGGTAATTGAAAGAAGAGGCTTATCGAAAACAAAACTGGAAAACGCACCATAAGTTGCATACGTGCATAAAAGTATTGAGGCCCAGACTCAACTATTTAAGACCCGGAAAGCTATTAATTGGGGTTTTCAAGTATGAAACCCCATTTTCACTGGGCCCCGGTAACTTTCCAGCTCTCATATTTATCTGAATGGCAGGAATAATCATCCCGGGTAGGTTAAGTTGAGCGTCTCTTGTCTCTCTCATCCTAACAAACTCCTCAAGGTTTATCCCATCCCCAACATGGATATTAGATTGTTTCTCGGCAGCAATAGTAGTTTCCCAAGCTATAGGACGTCCGCCCGGACCATAATCGTGACCCACAAAAACACGCGTCTCATCAGGAAGAGAAACCAATTTTTTGGCAGATGCGTATAAGTCGCGCGCACTTCCTCCCGGAAAGTCGCAACGGGCTGTTCCAAAGTCCGGCATAAAGATACTATCTCCAACAAATAATGAATTGCCTATTAAGTAGCTCATACAGGCAGGGGTATGGCCAGGTGTAGATATCGCTCTTGCCTCTAACTCCCCTATCTGAATTATTTCGTCTGGAGATATCAAATGATCAAATTGTGAACCATCACAAGGAAAAAGCTTATCCTCATCATATATTGAAGCAAAGGTTTCCTGCACCTCTTTGATCCGGCCACCGATCGCTATTTTGCCACCTAATTCTGATTTAAAATATTGAGCATCGGAGACATGGTCTGCATGAACGTGCGTTTCAATAATCCAATCTAAACTATAATTACATGATCTGATTTTATTGGCTATCTTATCGCTAAAACTGTGGGCCATTTTTCCCGTAGAAATATCGTAATCGGCTACTGGATCAATCAATGCAACTGATTTTGTTACTTCATCCAACACCAAATAGCTAATTGTTGATGAAGATTCATGGAGAAAAGCATTCACAATAGGGGCATTATTTTTCAATTATTTACTCCAAATTCAATCCATTAATATGTCTTTATAGTACTGACTTTGTCAGAATAAAATGCAAAGTGATTTTTTATAATCAATGCTTCGTCAAATGGATCTGAGTAACTCCAAACAGCATTTTCCACAATATTGCCACAACATTTTATATTCCAATACGATGCCTTTCCTTTAAAAGGACAGTATGTGGAGTAATTTGTACTTTCTATGAATTTAAAAAACAAACCATCCTTAGGAACATACATTACGGGAGCATAATTTTCTTCCTCAAGCAGAATGAACATATTACTTGACGCGACTATTTTGTTATTAAAAACAACCTCTATTTTTCGGTCTATAGTTTTATAATTGAGCGTCCTTCCAGGAGATTTCAAAAAACCTGGCGCAGGGTTTAACACTGACATCTTTCTACATACCTTAAACTTTAATAGCCACGAACGAACAATTAAAACAAGAAACGGTTAATTATCAATCCGCAATACTATGAGTATTAATGATTTTAGGGTTGGCATTTTCTACCTAACTAAAATTATTACCTTCCACCCGACGGATTTGCGGTTTGTTTGGAGCAATTTTTACATCTTCATCCAACATTGCAAACTCTGGCAGATCATAGGCCTTTAACGATCTATAATGCGCATCAATATCTTCAAAAAATAAATCCTTTGTTATAGCGTTCACTAATCTTGGCACCGCAAATTTCATAGCATTAATTGAGGAGCCGCTTGGCCCGAAACTCATAGTCGTACCAAATGTAAATAAATGAATGTTTTTCAACCAACATGCAGTACCCTGTTTTTTCTCCAGAAATTCGAATCCATGTCCCAGGTAAGGGTAGTTTAAAAGCAAAGAATCTTTATCTTCTCTAGGACTGTTATACCTATCTTTCCATAGCGCTATTAGGTCTGCATGTTGTCTCAACTCCGCCCTCCTTGATATATCTATTATAAAACCAGTGCCAAATATAAGAAAATCTGCGGTGTATTGCCCCTTCGGGGTGTCAATAAGAATTTGTTTATCAAGAATGGAAAGATCCTGCCAGGGGACACCAGTCTCCAACTGGAAACCATCAAATTCATTAGCTCTCTCCCAAGTTTCTCGAGGGAAAGCCTCCCTCAACCCCAATAGGTAGCTCATAAACTTCCAGCGCCAATCATCATTAAGTTCTGAGAAATGTCTTAAAAATCCCGGAAAGGAAAGCCATTTGAATGGTTGAATGCGCTGAAGTTCTGGACGTCGACAGAAAATCGTGACTTCGGAGGCATCAGCAGCAAGCGCGGCGACAGCATTATCCATGGCAGATGCCCCAGCACCTAAAACTGCGACTCTTTTGCCAGCAAGCCTGCTAAAATCGATATTTTCGCTAGCATGAGACCAATATCGTTTTGGAACATTCTCAGTAATCGCCGGATACCACCACTCCCCGGAAGACTCTATCCCAGTTGCAAGAACAATCTTACGCGTGAAAACTGTTTTATTTGTATTTGTCCGAAGACAGCATAACGTAACTTTTTGAATATCTTCATATGGCTCGAATGTATCTAATCTAACCCCGTTTTCC
>CENP01079663.1_pt1 | contig 19871 bp, 17 predicted proteins | sample 361281 | NCBI WGS metagenome assembly CENP01 (sample SAMEA2591122, study PRJEB7988) | marine metagenome | biome: marine biome (ENVO:00000447); feature: deep chlorophyll maximum layer (ENVO:xxxxxxxx); material: saline water (ENVO:00002010), including plankton (ENVO:xxxxxxxx) | depth 70 m | reverse complement strand
TGACAACCATCACCTCCTTCAGGTTTTATTCTTATAGAACCAAGAGGTAAATCAATATCATCCAAAATTACAAATATATTGGAAGGTGAAATTTTCCACTTATTACAAACCTGCTTTACGGCGATACCACTTAAATTCATTCCAGTAGTTGGTTTAATTAAAACAATATTATATTTTTTATTTATTGCATAAACATAAGATTGTCTTGAAGTTTGAAATTTCTCAGAGAAACGTTTTGACAACTCGTCAACAATCCAATAACCAGCATTGTGTTTAGTATTGCTATACTTTGAATCAAAATTTCCTAATCCAACAAATGTTTTAATTTTGTTCGCTTCCTTCATTTTCTGGAGATTTATTTTCTTCTTCATCAGAAGATTTACCATCTATTTCTTCTTCAGTTTCTAACTCTTCATCTTGCTCCTCTTTTGGTACTTGGACTGAAACAATAGTTGCATCATCACTAGTAATTATTTCAAAATCATCAAACTCTAAATCAGAAACGTGTAAAATGCTTCCAAGTTCTAATGTAGAGATATCAATTTCAATAGACTCTGGTACTTTAGAGGCGGGACAACTTACTTCTAGTTCTAATAGTGTTTGAGTCATCATCCCACCCATTTTAACTCCTGGTGACTCACCATTAAGAACAATGGGAATTGACAAATTAATTTTATCTTTAAGACTCACACCATACAAATCTATATGAATTATTTCTTCTGAAACAGGGTGATATTGAATCTCTTTAAAAATTGCATATAATGCTTTTTCATTAATATTTATAGAATATACTCTTGAGGAAGACCTTAAAGCATCATACATATGTTTTTTTTCTATATAAAATGGAAATGGTTTTTCAGATGATGAATAAAAAATACCTGGCACCATGTCATTATTTCTCAAATATTTTGAACTCTTATTTCCCAGTTCTTTTCTTTCATTGAGTTCAATTTTAAATTCCGCCATTTTTCCTCCGTTTATACATTAAATAAGGCACTTACAGATTCACCACTATGAATATTTGCGATAGCATTTGCAAAAAGCGGTGCAACTGAGATAATTTCAAGTTTTTCAAAGTACTTTTTTTCAGATAATTGCACAGTATTTGCAACAATTACTTTTTCAATTGATGATTTCATTATTTGATCAATTGCATCATCAGAAAATAAACCATGAGTAGCTACAGAAACAACAGATTTGGCACCATTTTCCATTGCTGTTTCCGCTGCATTTATCATACTTCCTGCTGTATCAATCATATCATCCAAAATTATAACTTTTTTTGATTCAAGATTTCCAATCATGTGAAGAACTTTGGCTTTATTCGGTTCTATTCTTCTTTTATCAATCAAAGCAAATCCAACACCAAGATGTTTTGCATAGGATTGTGCCATTGGGGCTCTTCCCACATCTGGAGCTAAAATGACAGTATCTTTTGAATTTGGTTGCAACTTTTTCAAATGTTTTAAAATAATTTTTCTAGCATATAAATGATCAAATGGCAAATGTGTAAATCCTTGAATTTGAGCTGAATGCAAATCCATTGCCAACACTCTACTTGCACCAACACTTGCTAAAATATCCATCATAGATCTAGCCGAAATTGGTACTCGTGGTTGATCTTTTCTGTCTTGTCTAGCATAACCGTAGTAAGGTATTACTGCTGTAACTCTATCTGCTGAAGCCCTTACAGCCGCATCAATCATTAATACTAACTCAAGAATATTTTCTGCAGGAGGATGAGTAGATTGAATTACAAATACATCTTGTCCTCTAATATTTTCTTCATATTTAAACCATAGTTCACCATCAGCAAATTGTCGAAATGTAGATTTACCTATTTTTACATTCAAATTTTTAGCAATTTCATTAGCTAAAATGTTATTTGATCTTCCAGAAAATATTTTCATGTTCTTTCTCTTAATTTGGTTGCCGGGCTTGGACTCGAACCAAGATTGACGGCGTCAAAGGCCGCAGTCCTGCCATTGGACGACCCGGCAAAAAAAAATTTTGCTGGGATGGTAGGATTCGAACCTACATCAGCCCGGTTAACAGCCGAGTGTCTTGCCATTAGACCACATCCCATGAATCTTTTAAATTAGTATTCAAATATTTTTTTATGTTTAATCGGTTTAACGAGGTGTGTTTTAATTTGATTAATTTTTCTTTCTGCATTTAATACAGTTTTAAAATCATCAAAAATTCCAAACACAGTCGATCCAGAACCCGACAAACTAGCATATGATGCTCCATTTTGAAGCAATTTTTTTTTTAAATCACCAATTCTTGGATATGTCCGAAATACTATAGATTCAAAATCGTTTTCAAAAAACTTTTGCATAGATTTCCATTTAAATTTTAATCTATGAATATCACTAAACTTAGATTTGATTGATTCTTCGTACAAGGAGTTTTTTAAGTTATTAAATGCCCAAGAGGTTGAAATATTAATATCAGGCAAAAGTATTAATATATAATTAATTTTTGGCAAAGAAATTTTTTTTAAATCACCACCAAAACCTTGCCCCAATTGAGTGCCGCCATCAAAGAAAAATGAGATGTCAGAACCTAGTTTCGAAGCTATTTCTTTTAATAGAGTTAAATTAATATTTAAGCTGAACAACCTACTTAAACCTAGCATAACTGATGCGCAATTACTTGACCCTCCTCCTAATCCAGAACCTATAGGTATGTTTTTAGATAGATCAATAGAAACTGGGCTTATTTGTGGAAATTTTTTTTTCATTTCATAATAAGCTTTATAACATAAGTTATTTTCATCTTTAGGAATATTAGGATTATTAACTTTTAAATTAAATTTTTTATTTGGAGTTATTTTGATTTCATCAAATAATGAAATTTCTTGAAAAATAGTTTCTAAGTTATGTCTTCCATCAAATCTTTTATTTAAAATTTTAAGACCTATATTAATCTTAGCATATGATTTTAAATTTATAGAAATATTTACCTCTTTAGTTACTAACAGTAATTATAGCTAAAGCTTCAATACCCGATGAATTTTTATGAAATCCCAACATGTCTTTTGTTGTTAATTTGACAGATACATTATCGCTGGGAATGTGAATTTCACTTGAAATTTTTTTAATAATTTTATGAACATAATTACTAATTTTAGGTTCTTGTAAAATTATAGTTGAATCTATATTATTTATTTTATATCCCTTGTCAATAATTAATTGATTTGCTTTTTTTAAAAAAAACAAACTGGACTTGTCTTTCCATTTTTGTTCTGAACTTGGAAAATATTTACCAATATCTCCCAAAGACAAAGAACCTAACATAGCATCAACAATTGAATGGGATAATACATCACCATCCGAATGACCTATACTACCTTTTTTTGATGGTATTTTTACTCCTCCTATAATTAAAGGGTAATCATAACCTAATTGATGAGCATCATATCCTATTCCTGTTCTTATCATAAAGTTTTTAGAATTGCTTGAGCAATCAATAAATCCTCCTTATTCGTTAATTTTATATTAAAGTTATTACCTAAAACCAATGCAACTATTCCACCAATTTTTTCAACCAATCCTGACTCATCTGTTGATTCAAAATTATTATCTGAACTATATTCAAATGCTTTCTTTAAGATTGAAACCTTGAAAGATTGGGGGGTTTGAGCAAACCAAATTTTATCTCTATCTAATGTTTTTGTTATTTTTTTTTTATCTTTTGAAATTTTAATTGTATCAGATGAAGGAACTGCAATAATAGCTCCATCAAATTGATTTGTTAATTCTATTAATTTATTTATCCATTTCATTTGAATAAATGGTCTAACAGAATCATGAATTACAACAACATCAAAAAAATCTTTAATTTTTTTAAAAGCATTCAAAACACTTTTTTGTCTAGTTTCTCCTCCTTCAACAAAATCTAATTTTGAACTTAAAGACAAATTAATTACAGACTTCTTATAATATTCCAAATCATCTTTTGGAAGAGATATAATTATCTCATCAAACTGTTTTGATGCATCAAAGCATCTTAAAGATTTAAAGAAAAGTGGTTCCCCATCAAATTCAATAAATTGTTTTTTTGTTGATAAAGTTGAATCAAATCTTGACCCACTACCCCCAGCCAAAATTATACCTGCATTTTTCATAATTTATTATTTTATAATCATTGCATCACCGTAGCTCAAAAATCTATAATCTTTTTTTAATGCTTCCTTATATGCATTAAATAAAAATTCTCTTTCAGTAAACGCACATAAAAGCATTAAAAGTGTGGACTTTGGTTGATGAAAATTTGTAATTATAGCATCTGTCATTTTAAAATCATAGGGAGGAAAAATAAACTTATCAGTCCATCCTCGTTTTGGAGTAACTTGGAAACCAGACACAACTACAGTTTCAAGAGCTCTCACAGATGAAGTTCCAACTGCAAAAATATTTTTACCTCTTTCCCTGGTTTCATTAATCATCAGAGCAGTTTCTGGGGGAACATGAAAATATTCTGAATCCATTGTATGCCTAGTTAAATCCTCAACTTGAACAGGCCTAAAGGTTCCTAAACCTATGTGCAGTACTATTTTACCAATTTTAGCTCCCTTATCTGTAATCTTTTTGATGACAGAATCCGTAAAATGAAGTCCAGCTGTTGGAGCTGCTACCGCACCTCTATTTGATGCAAAAACAGTTTGATATCTTTCTTTATCTTTTTCAGTATCCTCTCTACCAATGTAAGGAGGTAATGGAGCATGACCTATTCTATCAATAATATTATAAAAATCTTCGTTCTCATATTCAAATCTAACTACTCTTCCACCAGAAACAGTATTATCTATTACATCACAATGAACATTATCAGTAAAATGAAGTTTATTTCCTATTCTAACTTTTCTAGCGGGCTTTACAAGAACTTCCCATAAATCATTTTCTAACTCTCTCAATAAAAAAACTTCTACTTTGGCATCTGTTCTATCTTTAATTGCAAAAAGTCTTGCAGGAAAAACTTTAGTTTCATTCAAAATAACCAAATCATTTTTTTTAACGTAATCTGGTAAATTATGAAATTTTTTATGTTCAATTGTTTGATCTTTTTTATTTAAGACCATAAGTTTTGAATGGTCTCTTCGTGGCCATGGTTCTTGAGCTATTCGAGATTTTGGAAGTTTATAATCAAAATCATTTAGTCTAAGTTTTACTCGTTTTTCAAAAAGCATATAATTCTCCTAATTATTAAATAAAATTTGTTGTTTGTTTTTAAATTCAATTCCCAAATAATCAAATGCTTTGATTTCAGCTACTCTTCCTCTAGCTGTTCTCTTAATAAAACCCTCCTTAATAAGAAAAGGCTCATAGACATCTTCAATTGTTTGGGAATCCTCACTGATAGCAACACTTAATGAATTTAATCCAACTGGACCTCCACTAAATTTTTCTACAAGAGCAGATAAAATATCTCTATCCATATTATCAAGTCCGTATTCATCAATTCCTAACTTTGATAAAGACTTCATAGCTATTTTTTTATTTATTTTACCATTAGCCTTAATATCAGCATAATCCCTAGTTCTTCTCAAAATTCTATTGGCAATTCTAGGGGTACCCCTAGACCTAGATGCAAGCTCTTTTGCTCCTTCCGAATCAATTTCAACAGAAAGTATTTTCGCGGATCTTTTTATTATTTCCATGAGGTTTTCATCATTATAAAAATCTAACCTTAATACCACACCAAATCTATCTCTCATTGGTGAAGTTAAACTACCCAATCTTGTTGTTGCTCCTATTAATGTAAATGGTTCTATATTTAATCGAACACTTCGTGCACTAGGCCCTTTATCTATTAAAATATCTAAACCATAATCTTCCATTGCAGAATATAAATATTCTTCCACAACTTTATTAATTCTATGAACCTCATCAATAAACAACACATCTTTATCTTTTAAATTTGTCAAAATCCCTGCTAAATCTGCAGCTCTTTCCATTACAGGGCCAGAAGTTTGCTTAAGACCAACATTTAATTCTTTTGAAATAATTTGAGCTAATGTGGTTTTCCCTAATCCAGGAGGTCCAAATAAAAGAACATGATCTAATGATTCTGATCTTTTTTGAGAAGCATCGATATATAATTTTAAATTTTCAATAACTTCATTTTGTCCAATAAATTCATTAAAAGAAGATGGGCGTAGTGATTGGTCAAGATTAAAATCATCATCTTGAGAGGTTGGATTAATTATATTTTCATTAGTCATTAATGTTTAAAAAAGTTTAGATGTAAAGCTAAATAGCATAGTTTAATTTAATATCAGACCAATGCGATTCCAATTGATTGATTAAATTCAATTACTTATTTAAAAGTTTTTTAGCTATTGTAACTATATTTTTTACACTCAAACCGAGTTTTTCCATCACTATATTTCCTGGAGCAGAAGCACCAAATCTATCTATTCCAATAGATTCACCTTTTTTACCTGAATAAAATTGAGACCATCCAATAGTTGTTCCTGCTTCAATTGTAATAATAGGAATATCATTATCACCAAAACCAGTTCCTTTAAATAATTCCCAACTAGGAATTGATACTACTTGAGCAGAGATTTGCTCCTTAATCAACTCATCTCGTGCATTAATAGCTAATGCGACCTCTGAACCACATCCTAAAAGAATTAAGTCTGGCCTCTCTTCTTGTTTTTCTATCCAATTTAAACCTTCTTTTGAACGATTCACTGCATCCAAATTAATGATTGGAAGTTTTTGTCTTGTTAATAGAATTGCTGTGGGACCATCATTTTCCAATGCTATTTTCCAAGCATCTGTTGTTTCATTAGCATCTGCAGGTCTTATTACAGTTAGACCAGGAATTAACCTCAAAGACATTGTCTGTTCAATTGGTTGATGAGTAGGACCATCTTCACCTACTCCTATACTATCATGAGTAAAAATATAAATCACTTTGATTCCCATCAAAGCTGACAAGCGAATAGCTCCTCGCATGTAATCTGAAAATATTAAAAAAGTTGCCACGTATGGAACTACACCACCATGCACAGCCATACCATTTGCAATTGATGCCATCGCATGCTCTCTAACACCATAATGAATGTTATTTCCATCAAAATTTTGTTTATTAAATACTTTTTTATTTTTTTGATATGAATTATTAGAAGGTTCTAAATCTGCAGAACCTCCAAACAAATTATCTATAGATTCTGCTAAACTATTTAAAACTTTACCAGAAGCAGATCTGGTAGCTAAAGGTCCATCTGCTTGGTTGAAATTTGGCAATGAATCTTTCCAATTAATCGGAAAAATACCTTTCATAGCATTTTCATATTGATTTTTTAAATCAGGAAATTCATTTCCATATTGATAAAATAATTGATTCCATTTATTTTCATTTTTTTCACCATTATTAATAGCACTAAAATGATTTTTTGATTCTTTAGGTATATAAAATTTCTCATTATAATCCCAATCTAAATTCTTTTTTGCTTGTTTTAATCCTTCATCTCCAAGTGGAGATCCATGAACAGAAGAAGTTCCTTGATTTGGACTTCCATAACCAATAATTGTTTTTACTTTAATTAATGATGGCCTGTTATCTTTTTTTGCAGTTTCAATAGCCATATCAATTAAATCAATATTATTTCCATCATCAACACTTTGAACATGCCAATTATATGATTCAAATCGCTTAACCACATCTTCTGTAAAAGCTAAATCTGTAGAACCATCAATTGTAATATTATTGTCATCATAAAGATAAATTAATTTTCCTAAATTTAAATGACCTGCCAATGACGCTGCCTCTGAAGCAATTCCTTCCATTAAGTCTCCATCAGACACTATTCCGTAAACATGATGATCAACAACATTAAGATTAGATTTATTATATTTCTTTGATAAAAATCTTTCTGACATTGCCATACCAATACCATTAGCAAAACCCTGACCTAAGGGTCCAGTAGTAGTCTCTACTCCAGGTGTATGACCATACTCTGGATGACCAGGAGTTTTACTGTCCCATTGTCTAAAGTTTGTTAATTCATCCAAAGATAAATCATATCCTGATAAATGTATTAGAGCATATAATAAAGCTGATCCATGTCCAGCAGATAAAACAAATCTATCTCTGTCATACCAATTTGGATTTTTTGGATTATGCTTCAAATGTCTTTTCCAAATCACGTATGCCATTGGTGCTGCACCAAGAGGAAGTCCTGGATGACCTGAATTTGCAGATTGAACTGCATCAGCAGCCAAAAATCTTAGTGTATTAATTGTTAGATTATCTAAATCTTTTGACATTATAATTTCCCTTTCAAAGTTGATTTTAAATATTTTCCAGTGTGAGACAATTTATTTTTAACTATTTCTTCTGGTAATCCTTGTGTTACCAATTCACCACCCTTGTGTCCTCCCTCAGGACCCAAATCTATAATCCAATCAGCCATTTTTATAACATCAAGGTTATGTTCAATGATAATTACTGTATTTCCTTTATCTACCAAACGATTTAATACTTTTAATAGCATCTTTACATCCTCAAAATGTAAGCCAGTTGTTGGTTCATCAAGAATATAAATAGTTCTTCCAGTTCCTATTCTTGATAATTCGGAAGATAATTTTACTCTTTGTGCTTCTCCACCTGATAAAGTAGTAGCTTGTTGTCCCAATCTAATATACCCCAAACCTACATCTTTTAAAGTTTGTAACCTTCTATTTATTTGTGGAATATTTTCAAAAAAATTAAATGCTTCATCGACAGTCATTCCTAAAACATCAGCAATATTTTTATCCTTAAATTTAATTTCAAGTGTTTCTCTATTATATCTTAATCCTTTACATACTTCACATACTACGTAAACATCAGGTAAAAAATGCATTTCTATTTTAATTATTCCATCTCCGCAACAAGATTCACACCTTCCACCCTTCACATTAAATGAAAATCTTCCCGGTTTATATCCTCTTAATTTTGATTCTGATACATTTGAATATAATTCTCTTATATAAGTAAATACACCTGTATAGGTTGCAGGGTTTGATCTGGGTGTTCTTCCAATAGGTGACTGATCAATATCTATTACTTTATCCAAGTATAATAAACCATCAACTGATTTGTAATTTAGAGATTTTTTTCTTGAATTATTAAGTTGGCTACTTAAAATTGGAAAAAATGTTTCATTAACTAGAGTACTTTTACCAGAACCAGAAACTCCCGTAACACATATTAATTTTCCAAGTGGAAATTTTACATCAATCCCTTTCAAATTATTTCCAGATGCTCCAAATAAAGATACAAATTTTCCATTTCCACTTCGCCTTTTATGAGGCAATTCAATATTTTTTTTGCCAGAAATATAAGGACCAGTAATTGATTTCCTTGATTTCTTTATTTCTAATGGACTGCCGGCAAAAACAACTTTACCACCATTTTCTCCTGCACCAGGACCTAAATCGATCACGTAATCAGCTCTTTCAATTGTTTCCCTATCATGTTCAACAACTAACACTGTATTTCCAAGATCTCTTAATCTTTCTAGTGTATTTATCAATCTTACATTATCTCTTTGGTGTAATCCGATTGATGGCTCATCCAGCACATATAAAACTCCCATTAATTGGGAACCAATTTGTGTAGCTAATCTAATTCTTTGAGCCTCTCCACCTGATAAAGTAGTAGCTGTTCTATCTAAAGTTAAATATTCTAATCCAACGTTAACTAAAAACTGCAATCTTTCTTTAACTTCTTTTAAAATTTGTTCAGCTATATTTGCTTCAGTTTTTGAAATTTTTAAATTTTGAAAAAAAATTAATAAATCCTCAACTGACAATTCAGAAATTTGTCCAATATTATAATTTGCAATTTTGACAGACAAACTCTCTTTGTTGAGCCTACAACCTTTACAACCGGGACAATTTTGCATACTCATAAATCGTTCTATCCAATCTCGAATACTTGTTGAATTAGTTTGATGATATCTTCGCTCTAAATTTTTAATAACTCCTTCAAAACCACCATCATATTCACCTTTGAATTTTTTTGATTTATAGTATAATTTAATATTATCATTTCCTGTTCCATGTAATAATACAAAACGAGCTTTTTCAGACAACCTATACCAAGGAGTTGTAAATTTAAAATCATAATATTCTGCTAAACTTTTCAGAATTGAACTATACCAATTTCCTCTTGGTTGCTCACCTAATGGAACAATAGCTCCTTGAATAAGTGATTTTTTTTTATCTGGAACGAGTAAGTCTGGATCAATTTCCATTTTAGTGCCTAATCCATCACACGTTTTACAAGCACCATATGGTGAATTAAATGAAAACATTCTAGGTGATATTTCTTCTATACTTAAATCACATTTCGGACATGAAAAATTTTCACTATATAAATGTTCTTGATTGGGTAAAATGTTAACAATTATTAATCCTGAACCCATTTTTAGACCAAGTTCAATAGAATCCGTAATTCGTTCTTTGATATCTTTTTCTATAATAATTCTATCTATTACCACTTCAATATTATGTTTTTTATTTTTATTTAAAATTATTTTTTCAGATATATCTCTTAATTTTCCATCAACTCTTACCCTTACAAAACCTTCTCGTTTTAAATTTTGAAAAATATCTTTAAACTGACCCTTTCTTCCTCTAATTACTGGAGCTAAAATCTGTAATTTAGTTCCTATATCATTTAATAATACTGAATCAACAATTTGTTGAACAGTTTGCTTAGATATTAAATCTCCACAATTATAACAATATGGTTTTCCAATTCTAGCATACAACAAACGCAAATAATCATGTATTTCTGTAACGGTTCCTACTGTAGATCTAGGATTTCTAGATGATGATTTTTGTTCTATTGAGATTGCAGGAGATAAACCTTCAATGTAGTCTACATCAGGTTTTTCCATTAGTCCTAAAAATTGTCTGGCATATGCTGATAAAGATTCAACATATCTTCGTTGTCCTTCAGCATATATAGTATCAAAAGCTAAAGATGATTTTCCTGATCCAGACAAGCCAGTTATTACAACAAATTTATTCCTTGGTATTTCAATATTTATATTTTTCAGGTTGTGCTCTTTGGCACCTTTTATAATTATTTTTTTCAATGTAGACATTTTTACAACCAAGTAAATTATTTCTTAAAAAAATTTTATCAAATAGTTAAACTTAATTATTTATTAAATATTTTTATTTAAAAGCATAACTGTTGGAAAGTCTGAAATAATTCCATCTACACCATTTTCTAATAACCATTTTTTTGATGGAAAATTATTTACAGTCCAAGCATTGATTTTTAAACCTCTTTTTTTATAATATAAAATTAATTCTTTATTAATTAAATGTGCTTCTATATGAATTAAATCTGGATGAACAATATTTACCAACCAAGGTTTTGATAAAATTAATGGCACATTCAAATTTGACCATAAATAAGCTGTTGCAAATTTTTTATCCATTATTTTAACAAATAATAAAACCAATGGATTAAAGCTTGAAATTATGACCCTATTTTTAATTTTGTTATCTTTTAAAATTCTCAAAACAAATGGAACTGATTTTAAATCAAACAAAAATCTTGATTTAATTTCAATATTAAAAATAATATTTTTAGGTAATTCATTAATTAAATCAATTAATTTTGGAATTGAAATATGATTTTTATCTAAAAATTTAATAGATGTATTAAATTTTTTTATTTCAGAATAATATTTATTAAAAATATAACCTAAGCCATTTGTTTCAGTTTCTAAATCATAATTATGCGAACAAACTATATGATTATCCTTTGTCCTAACAACATCTACTTCAATACCATTAATACCCTTATTAATTAAATTTTTAAAACCTTCAATTGTATTTTCCGGAAATTCATTTGGAACGCCCCTATGCCCCATCATTAAAGGACCGTTTGAAAATAGATAATCAGTGTTTAAAGGCTTCCAAAAAAATAAATGTTTCACAATAAAAAAAAAGAAACAAAAAATTATTACATATAAAATCATTGAGATTGAAATAAAATCTTTCTTTTTGAATGATTTTTAATTGAATTTTTATTAAAAGAAATATTTCTATAATTACCATTTAAGTAAAGTGGAGTTTGATCATCATAATGAATAGATTGGGGATTTCCAGATTGTCCAGTAGTTAAAATAAATGCCGTACTATCTAAATTGGAAAAATCTACTATTCTTCTAAATGAAGCTCCAGCCGTTTGTAAAAAAGGTTCAGAAAAAGAATATTCACCATTATTTATTGTTGTTGATGAACCACCACTTTCAAAAGGACCAATATTAAAATTAAAAATTCTATCTAATATTTTAATTTCATTGCCAATTGAATGACGAAATGTCAATTTATGTAATCTTCCCCACCACCAATTAACAGGAGAGTAACCTAGTTCATTTTCAAGTTGTAATACTCCCTCCTTAACAGATTTTATTATTATATCCTCTAAATTTTCAACATAGTTTAATGTTTCAATGTCATCCACCCACGAAGAATACTCTCCAAACATTAATCCTTCTAGATTTCTTAAAGATATTGCCCAATTTCCCCTTCCACCAACAGGACCAATCCAAGAAGAATATATATTTTCTCCGATGACTTTCATTTCATCTAAGTAAATATTTTTTAATATTTTCATTAAAATTACACTAAAAATTAAAGGCTCTTTACTATCAGTCTTGAAATTTCCATCCCAATTTTTTAGCAATTCAATTGAATATTCAATATTATCATCTGAATAATTATAATTTTTAAAAGGAACTATTATTTTTTTTGATAGTTTCCTTGCGAAAGGCGAAATAAGATCATTTTGAATTATTTTCATATCATTTTGATTTAAATTATTTCTGTCATTTATTAACTCAAATATTCTATCATATCGGGAACTATTATGCCATAAGCTTGAAACATAATGATTATAATCATTAGAAATTGTTTTATTATTTGCTGTTATAATGTATCCTCTATCAGGATTAAACTCATATGGCATTTCATCAAAAGGAATATATCCTTTCCAATCATATTTTGATGTTTCTCCAGGTAATGGTAAAAGAAAATTTCCACCATCCCTAATAGGTATTTTACCCACTGCTCTCCATCCAATATTACCGTCAACATCAGCATAAATTATATTTTGAGCTGGTGAAGACATACCCGAAACAGCATCGGAAAAATCATTCCAGTTAGTCATCTTATTTAAGTTTATAAAAGATTCTATTTCATTCCAATATTCATTACCTACCCAACTAAATGAAAAAACATTATTTGATTTTTTTGTCAAAGTATGAATATCTGAAATTATTGGTCCTCTATGAGTTTCCCTAATTTGAATTAATTTTTCTTTATCGCCTCTTATTTTTATTTTTTCATATCTTATATTCATATCAATATATTTTCCATTAAAAAAATATTGATTTTCATCTTCAGGGTTTATTTTTTCATGATAAAAATCTAAATCATCTGACATTAAATTAGTAAATCCCCAAGCTGTTTTTTGATTCTGCCCAATTATGATAAAGGGAACTCCCGGAAAAGTAACGCCAGACACATTAAAATCACCACCATTAAGGTGCATCTCATACCAAATTGATGGTTGAATCATTCCTAGGTGAGGATCATTTGATAAAATTGGTCTTCCTGAAATTGTTTTTGAACCATCAACCACCCAACTATTTGAACCCAAATGTCCTGTTGCTGTTCCTAATATTTTTCTTATTTTCTTATCAACATGAACAATTTCTTCCCAAATATTAGAATTATCAAATTTTATTTCTGGAAGTTCATTTGGTTTTTCATTTGGGAAATATGGCCATAATTCTAATGTTTTCTTTGCTCCCATCATAGATGCAACTTTTCCAAATAACATTTCAGGATACCAAGATTGTGAAAGTGAATAAGCCATCAACTTTGAAAAACCTGATATATGGTATGGTTCCCATTTAATTGGCTTTATTTGTAAAATTTTAAATTCAATAGGCAAATTATTTCCTAATTCTGATATATATTTATTTATTCCTTCACAAAATTTGTTCAAAATATTTAGTGAATTTTCATCTAAATCATTTATCATTTCTTTTGAAATTTTGGGGATACCCCAAGTTCGTATGAATTGATCTATTTCAATACTTTCCTCACCGAGAATTTCTGATAATTTTCCTTCCGAAGTATATGCGTTAATAGTTAATTGAAATAATCTTTCTCGTGCCATTAAATAACCAGCAGTAAAAAAAAGATCATCATTATTTTCAGCAAATATATGTGGTGATCCAAAATCGTCAAAATATACCTCTACATCCTTTTTTATATCGTCAAAGCTTAAAATCCCCTCATACTTTATTTTTGGTGATTTAAGATAACTAAAGGATATAATAGCAAATAAAATAGGAAATAAAATAAAATAAAATTTTTTATTAAAAATATTTTTATTTCTTATAAATTCTAGTGACATGGAATTCAATTTTTTTTTCATAATAAAGAAACTTTAACCTATGATAATTTCTATTGGTACTGATCAAAAAACTAAAATAATTGATGAATTAATTTTTCAATTAAAAAAACGTAATCATGAAATTATGTATTATGGACCAAAAGATAAAGAAAATTTAGACTGGACTAAAACTACAATAAATGCAGTAGAATTAGTATTAAAAAATAAAGCTGATGAAGCAATTGTTTTATGCGGAACAGGGACGGGTGCAAGCATTGCTGCAAATAAATTTAATGGAATAAGAGCTGCTCTTTGCAATGATGCTAAAACTGCTGCAGGTGCAAGAAAATGGAATGATGCAAATGTTTTAGCACTAAGTTTAAATAATTTAAATTCTAAAAATTTAAATGAAATTTTAAATACTTGGTTTTCAACTAAATTTTTAAATGATACTTGGAATAATAAACAAATTAAATTATTAAAAAAAATTGAATCAAATAATTAAAATATTATTTTGAGTTTACAAAATATTTTTATTCAGTTTTTTATTTTATTTCGCCAATAAGTAATTTTTTTTATGAAAAAAATTACTTTTATAAGACATGCAAAATCATCTTGGGATTTTTCTAATATTCAAGACATTGATAGACCTTTATCAGAAAGAGGAATTAAAGATGCAAAATTAATGGGAACCATACTTAAGAAGGAAAACATTTATTTTGATAAAATTTTTTCTAGCCCAGCGAATAGAGCTATTAATACTGCTAAAATAATTTCGTCAAAGATAAATTATCCTTTAAATGAAATTAATATTAAATATGAAATATATAATTCCAGTACTTTTGATATTTTTTCAATAATTAAAAAAACCAACTCAAGGCAATTTAATCATATAGCTTTGGTTGGTCATAATCCAACATTTCATAGTTTAATTGAAATAATATCAAATCATAACCTTTTAAAGTTACCTACCTGTTCAATTGTTACAATAGTTTTAAATATAGAAAAATACTCTAATATAAAAGAAGGAATTGGTAAAATAGATAAAATTAGGTTTCCAAAAAATTTCAAATAATAAAATTATTTGAAATAATCTTTATACAATGGCAATTGTTTCAAATAATCAAAAAGATAAACAATTCTCAAATGGGCTTTAGGCAGAATATTTTTTAAATCTTTTTTATGTACCCATCTACATTCTGTAATTCCCTCTTTTTTTGCTGGAATTAATTGTATTTCGGGATCACCTGTAAAATTCATCAAAAACCAAGTTGTTCTTTTTTGAATTTTTTTCTTACTAAATGATTTTATATAGTATGTTGGAATTAACCTTTTAATGATTTTTAATTGATTTATAGGCAAGCCAGTCTCTTCAAAAACTTCTATTTTTGCTGTTTTTTGATCTGTATCACCATATTTATATTTTCCTTTAGGTAAATCCCATTTACCTCTTTTAAAAATTAATAAAAAACTTTTTTTATAAAACACTAAACCGCCTGCTGTTCTTATTCTCTCCATTTATTTATGAGCTTGCATGCTAAAGAGTAATTCATATTGTTCTTTAGATAAATTGTTAAATAAAATATTGTTTAATCTAATAGAATAATCTTTTATCTCTTCTGACCATTGATTTGATTTTAAAATTTTTTTATTTTTATAACTAATTTTTGTGAGAACATATCTCATTGCATTTAATCTAGCAATCATTTTATTATCAGAGTTTATAATTACCCACGGGTTTTCTTGAGTAGATGTTTCATTAAACATTTGCTCTTTATAATATGTAAAAAGATCCCATTCTTTTGCAACCTCCAAATCATTTTCTGATAATTTCCAATATTTTAATGGACTGGATTCTCTAAGTTTAAATCGAAGAGTTTGACTTTTTTGTGAAACTGAGAGATAAAATTTAATTAAAATAATTCCATTTGATTTTAATTCATTTTCCCATGAATTTATATTTTTCATAAAAAATTTATATTGATTCTCTGTACAATAATTCATTACTGGCTGTATCAAAGCTCTTGAATACCATGAGCGATCAAAAAATACCAATTCTCCAGGTTTTGGCAAAATATTCTTGTAAGTAGTTAACCAATTTTTTATTTGATTTTCAGAAGGAACACCCAATTCCTCGACTCTGACACTTTTTGGCATTAATCTCTCAATAAATCTTCTTATAGTGGCTCCTTTTCCTGCGGCATCTCTTCCTTCGAATAAAATAGCTACAGATTTATGATTATTAATTATCCACTCCTGTAATTTCAACAATTCAATCTGAAGTAATCGTTTTTCTTCTTGATATTGTTTATCTGTTAATTTTTTATATTGAGTTCGATTATAAATAATCATTATTTATGCTTCCGCACCAATCTTTAAAAATTCTTTGGCATTTTCCAAAGTAATATCTGTAATTTTTTCTCCTGAAATCATTCTGGCAATTTCTGCAACTTTTTCCTCTGTATTCAATTTTGCTACTTCAATAGATGATCTTTTTTTAATGACAAATTTCCTTACTTGAAAATGTTGATCTGCAAATGAAGCAATTTGCTGTAAATGGGTAATACATATTAATTGATGTTTCTGAGAAAGGTTTTTTAATTTTTTTCCTACTAAACTTGCTATATCTCCACCAATTCCTGAATCTATTTCATCAAAGATTAAAACCGGAATAGAATCAAACTCAGCTAATACAGTTTTAATCGCCAGCATTATTCTAGACATTTCACCCCCTGATGCAATTTTAATCAATTGTTTAAGAGGTTCACCTTCATTTGGTGAAATTAAAAACTCAACATTTTCAATTCCAAATTCATCAAAATATACAGTTTTTTCTTTTATTGTGAGCTCTAAACCTTTAGAATTTGAAATTGGAGAAAAATCAATATCGAATTTTGTTCCTTTCATTCCCAACTCATTCAATTCATTCTCAATTTTTTCTTTTAAAATTTTAGCACCTTTTTTTCTTTTATTTGAAATATCTTTTGCTAAAATATATAGTTTTTCTTTTGATTCATATATTTCGTTTTGAATAATTTTTATTTGTTCATCTTTATTATTTAGATTTTTAAGATAATGTTCTATTTTATTTTTATATTCCATTATTTCTTCAAATCCATTTCCATATTTTTTTGATAAATCTTTATATAATTGCAATCGATCATTTACCCAAGATAAACGTTTAGGATCATAATTAATTTTTTCACTATACCTTGAAAGCTCAAATGAAATATCTTCGAGTGAAAAAATAGATTCATTCCATTGATCAATTTTGTCTTTCATACTACTATCAATAGATGATATAGAGTCAAATGCTTTTAACATACCTCTTAATCTATTAAGAATTGAATCTTCTTCTTCAGATAATGAATAATTGATCTTTAGAGCAGTATCTTTTAATTGTTGTGCATTTCCTAAAATTATTAATTCTTCTTCAAGTTTTGATTGTTCATCGATATCAATTGATGCAGTTTTAATTTCTTTAATTTGAAATTTATATAATTCTTCTTTTTCTTTACTTAATTCTTCAGAATGCATTAAATCATTCAAGAATTTTAGTTTTTTCTCAATTAATTTATATAATTGATAATATTCATCTTTTCTTAAATTTTTTAATGCAAAATGATCTAATAATTCTCTATGCTTATTTGTATTTAGAAGTGATTGATGATGATGTTGACCTAAAATATCAATAATCAAAAATCCAATCTCTTTTAACTTTCCTATTGAAACCTGATTTCCATTTAAAAATGCATGACTTCTACCATTCTTAGTTATTACTCTTTTTATCGTTAAAGATTGATTTAAATCTTTAAAATTTTTCAAATTAGATTGTTTAATATTTAAATCAAAAAATGCCTCAACAAATCCCTCTTCCTCACCTGTTCTAATCATTTCTAATGAAGCTTTATCACCAATAATTAAATTAATTGATCCAATTATGATTGACTTTCCTGCTCCAGTTTGACCCGTAAAAATATTTAAATTTTCTCCAAAAGTAATATCTAATTCTTCAATTAGTGCATAATTTTTAACTTTTAATCTTTTTAACATAATTTAATTTAATGTTCAATAATAAAAAAAACTCCTGTTTCCAGGAGTTTTTTTAAAAAAAGTATGTTTATTTTTTTTTCTAATAAGCATCTTTCGTAGTACTAATGATAGCAGCTGCAATTTTGTAAGGATCACCATTTGATGCAGGTCTTCTATCTTCCAATCTTCCTTTCCAACCATCTTCAATTGTTCCAACAGGGATTCTAATAGATGCTCCTCTATCAGATACACCAAATGAAAACTTGTCTATTGATTGAGTTTCATGAGCACCTGTTAATCTTTGGTCATTATCTGCACCATATACACTTATATGCTTTTTAATATTTTTTCCAAAAGATTCACAAATTTTTGTAAATACTGATTCATCACCCGCTGCTCTCATTTTTCCATCTGAGAAATTTGCATGCATTCCTGAACCATTCCAATCACCCTTGATTGGCTTAGGATGCCAATTGATAGCGATTCCATATGATTCTGCATTTCTCTCTGCTAGATATCGAGATACCCAGGTTTGATCTCCAGCTTCTTTAGCGCCTTTAGCAAAAACTTGATATTCCCATTGACCTGAAGCAACCTCAGCATTTATGCCTTCAACATTAAGACCAGCATCTAAACATTGATCTAAGTGAGACTCTATAATATCCCTACCGTATGCATTTTTTGCTCCCACACTACAATAATAGGGACCTTGAGGTCCAGGAAATGCATTAGCAGGAAAACCTAATGGCAAATTAGTTTCGGGATCCCATAGAAAATATTCTTGTTCAAAACCAAACCAAAAATCGTTATCATCGTCATCAATAGTTGAACGGCCATTTGATTCATGGGGAGTTCCATCTGCATTCAAAACTTCCGTCATAACCAAATATCCATTGATTCTATCTGGATCAGGAAATATTGCAACAGGCTTCAACAAACAATCAGAGTCACCTCCTGTTGCTTGCTCTGTAGAACTTCCATCAAAAGACCACATTGGACAATCTTCAAGCTTTCCTGAAAAATTACTTTTGATTTGTGTTTTACTTCTTAAACTTTGAGTTGGCTTATACCCATCAAGCCAAATGTATTCTAATTTTGATTTTTCACTCATCTAAATTCTCCTAAATATAATTATTTATTTTATTATGTTTTTTTTAAAAAATCCAACAAAATTATTATTTTTAAAATATAATGTCCTAAAATTTTTAAGTTCAATAAAAAAAATTTTTTTACAGGAATATATACCTAAAAAAAATGAGTAATAAGGGGTGATTAGGGTAAAACAGTTAAGATTACTTAAATTTTTTAGGTATAATTATTCAATTAATAAACCAAATAAACTTTATCCTATAGCTTCTTTTCCTCTCTCTCCTGTTCTAATTCTAATACAGTCTTCAATTGGTAAA